>Ga0326728_10001304_pt1 | contig 89088 bp, 76 predicted proteins | sample MB3enrmetagenome_FD_207602 | JGI IMG/M metagenome (GOLD analysis project Ga0326728, IMG submission 207602) | Lab enriched peat soil microbial communities from McLean, Ithaca, NY, United States - MB31MN | ecosystem: Environmental > Terrestrial > Soil > Wetlands > Peat | place: USA: New York... | reverse complement strand
CCTGCGGCAATACGTTTCAGGTGAGCCGGATGCCGGGAAATCCGCTTGTCCGGTTCGATGAGGGGAGAGTGGGCTGCACCGCAAGGTGCCGTCCTCTCTCCTACTCGACCGTGAACGATCTCACTTCCCCTTCCAGCAAGCCGCCCGTTTCCCCAGGAACGCCGCCATGCCCTCCCGCGCGTCCTCGGCCAGCGCGTTCATCGACATCGCTTCCTTGGCGTACGCGTAGGCCTTCGGCTGGTCGAGATCGATCTGTGTGTAAAACGCCTGCTTGCCCAGCGCCACCACTAGGTTACTCGCTTCGGCGATCTTTGCCGCAAGCTTGCGCGTCTCTCCGGCCAACTCGGACGCCGCCACCACCCGGTTCACCAGCCCCCATTCGGCGGCCGTTCGCGCATCCACCATCTGACCCGTCAACAGCATTTCGAGTGCTCGCTTGCGGCCGATGGCCCGCGCCAACGCTACCATGGGCGTCGTACAGAACAGGCCGATCTTCACCCCCGGTGTGGCGAATGCGGCATTTTCCGCGGCCACGGCGAGATCGCAAGCGGCCACCAACTGGCAGCCCGCGGCGGTGGCAACGCCCTGCACTTCCGCGATCACCGGCTGCGGAATCGATTGGATCTTCGTCATCAGCTCGGTGCAAGCATCGAAAATCTCGCGGTACCCGTTGATGTCGCGGCCGGTCATTTCCGCCAGATCGTGGCCGGAGCAGAAAACCTTCCCCGCCGCGGCCAGGATCACGGCGCGTATCTCGCGGTCGCGGCCGACTTCGTCCAGGCAGGCCGTCAGTTCCCGCATCAGCGCCAGCGATAATGCGTTGCGGCGCTCGGGACGGTTCAATGTGACCACGGCGGCGGTGCCCTCCCTTTCGCGGCGGATGGTTTCGAGTATGCTGGTGGCCATGCGGGTGTTCCTCTTACTTTCGATTGTAGCCATGGCGGCTTGCGCCCAACCGGCCGACCTGGTGCTCCGCCAGGGAAAGATTGTCACCATGGATGCCGCGCGGCCCGTTGCGGAGGCGCTGGCGGCGCGCGGCGGCCGAATCGTGGCTCTGGGGAGCAACCAGGATGCGCCGGCCTGGATCGGGCCGCAAACCGAGGTGATCGATTTGCACGGCCAGTTGGCCATTCCCGGCTTTATCGAAGGCCACGGCCACTTGCTCGCAATCGGCGAGTATCGCCAAGGGCTCGACCTGCGCGAAGCGCGCACCTGGGATGAAATTGTGGCGCAGGTGGCGCGCGCCGCGAAACAGGCGAAACCGGGCGAGTGGATCGTGGGCCGCGGCTGGCATCAATCGAAATGGACCGAGCCGCCCGAGCCCAATATGGAAGGCTTCCCACTGCACGCTTCGCTCGATAAAGTCTCGCCCGATAATCCGGTACTGCTCACGCACGTCAGCGGACACGCATCGTTCGTGAATGCCATGGCCCTGGCGGCGGCCGGCGTAACCCGCGCTACGCCCAATCCGAACGGCGGTGAAATCCTGAAAGACGCGCAGGGCGAACCCACCGGGCTGCTGCGCGAAACGGCGCAAGGGTTGGTAGAGCGAGTCTACGAAAAATGGCACGCGGAGCATCGCGATCCGCGGCATGCCATCGATCTGGCTACCGAAGAGTGCCTCGCCAAAGGCATCACGAGTTTTGAAGACGCCGGCTCGTCGCTGGATGTGGCAGACCTCTACCGCCAGATGGCGGACGCGCGGCAACTGCGGCTGAGGCTGTGGGTAATGCTGCGGGGATCGAACCAGGAACTGTCGGCAAATCTCGAGCGCTACCGTACGCTCGATGCCGGCGACCACCATTTGACCATCCACGCCATCAAGCGGTACATGGATGGCGCTCTCGGTTCGCGCGGCGCCTGGCTGCTCGAGCCCTACACCGATCAACCCGGATCGAGCGGCCTGAATGTGGAAGATCCAGCCGATATTCGCCGCACGGCGGAGTTAGCCATCGAGCACGGCTATCAGCTTTGCGTGCACGCCATCGGCGATCGCGCCAATCGCGAGGTGCTCAACATTTACGAGCAGGTGTTTCGCCAGCATCCCGAAAAGAAAAACCTGCGCTGGCGCATCGAGCACGCCCAGCATCTGAGCGCCGCCGATATTCCGCGCTTCGGCCAACTGGGGGTGATCGCGGCCATGCAGGGAATCCACTGCACCTCGGATGCGCCCTACGTGATTTTGCGGCTGGGCGAAAAGCGCGCCGAAGAAGGCGCGTACGTCTGGCAAAAGCTCATGAAGTCCGGCGCGATCGTGGCCAACGGCACGGATGCACCGGTGGAAGACGTCAACCCCATCGCGTGTTTCTATGCGTCGGTGAGCCGCAAGTTGAAAGATGGGTCGCGTTTCTTTCCGGATCAGAGAATGACGCGCGAGGAAGCCCTGCGATCCTACACCTGGAACAACGCCTACGCGGCCTTCGAAGAGCAAGAAAAGGGATCGCTCGAAGTGGGCAAGCTGGCGGATGTCACGGTTTTATCGCGCGACATCCTGACCGTTCCTGAAGACGAAATCCCCGCCGCCCGAGTCGTGTACACCATCGTCGGCGGCAAAGTGATGTATAGCCGGTAGAGGCATTTCAGAGTGCGGCCTGCCGATTGCGGGTTGCCCGGTATACCGGTATCTTGATATCCTTTGTGTTAGATCCCTCATATAAAACAGGAGAAAAAATGGCTGTAAAAGTTGGTATCAATGGCTTCGGCCGCATCGGCCGCAATGTCGTTCGTGCGGCTCTGGGCCGCAACGACGTGGAATTCGTGGCGGTCAACGATCTGACCGACACCAAGACGTTGGCGCACTTGTTGAAGTACGATTCCGTCCTCGGCCGCCTGGACGAGGAAATCAAGGCGGAAGGCGATGTGATCTTCGTGGGCGGCAAGAAAATCAGAGTCTTCGCGACCAAGGACCCGGCGGAGTTGGATTGGGCCTCGGTGGGCGCGCAGATCGTGATCGAATCCACCGGTAAATTCACCGATGCCAAGGACGCGTCGAAGCATCTGCGCGGGCCGGTGAAAAAGGTCATCATCACGGCTCCCGCGAAGAACGAAGACGTCACTCTTGTGCTGGGCGTCAATGACGCCGCGTACGATCCGGCCAAGCACAAGATCATTTCCAACGCTTCCTGCACCACCAACTGCCTGGCTCCCGTGGTCAAAGTGCTGCACGACAAGTTCGGCATCCTGAAGGGGTCGATGACCACGATCCACAGCTACACCAACGATCAGAACGTGCTCGATTTTCCGCACAAGGACCTGCGCCGCTCCCGCGCCGCCGCAATCAACATGATTCCCACCACCACCGGCGCCGCCAAAGCCATTGGCCTGGTGATGCCGCAATTGAAGGGTAAGCTGGACGGTTACTCCATGCGCGTACCCACGCCCGATGTTTCGGTTGTGGATCTGGTTGCGCTGCTGGAGAAATCGGCCACCACGGAAGAAGTGAACGCGGCGCTGAAATCGGCCGCGGAAAACGAGCTCAAGGGCATTCTGGCCTACACCGAAGACCCCGTGGTTTCGACCGACATGCTGCACAATCCGAATAGTTCGATCGTGGATGGCCAGCTAACCAAGGTGCTCGATGGCAACCTGCTGAAAGTGGTGGCCTGGTACGACAACGAGTGGGGCTACTCCTGCCGCGTGGTCGATCTGATTGCGTTCCTGGTGAAGAAAGGCCTGTAACAGATCCGGGTTCAAGGCCAAAAACCTGAACCAATCGCACGGGGAGGCGAATTACATTTAAGGTTGCTGTGAGACGTCTCCTCTTTCCGGCGGTATCGGTGCTGGCGGTATGCCTGTTGGGTCCGGTTGCGCTTTCCGCGACCCAGCATTCCGGCTCCGTGCGTGCCGCCGATCAATTCCTGCCCGGCGCCACCGTGACCGCGCGGCAAGGCGGCGCCAAGGTCGTCGGATACACCGATGACACCGGCCATTACACTCTGGAACTCACGCCCGGCGTCTGGGACGTCGAGGTGTCGATGTTCGGATTCCCCACCGTTCACACGCGGATCGAGGTCGGCGACCGTCCGAGCTACCGCGATTGGACGCTGGTCATGGCGCCCTTCGGCGATGGCGCAAAACCGGCGGAAACGCCGGCCTCCGCAACGCAACGCGCGGGCCGCGGCGGACGCTCCGGGCGCCAACCGGGACAGTGGCAGCAACGTGGCGGGCGCGGTCCTGCCGCGCAGGGGCAACAGCCGCCGCCGCAATCCGGTTTTCAAAACGTTTCCGTCACCGCCACCGAAGAGGGGCAGCAGGAACTGGCCGCCGCGGCGGGCAACCCGGAAGAAATGGCCGGGGGCGAAGACAACCAATCCTATGTGGTCAATGGCAGCACTAGCGGCGGGTTAGTCGCGGCGGCGGATGAGCAGGCGCGCCGCGATCGCATGGCGGGCCGCGGCGGCGCGGGCGGCGCGAACGGCGCCAGCATCAGCGCTGCCACCGGTATGACGTTCAATGGCGTGCCGGGAGGTACCGATGGGTTGGGCATGAGCGGATTCGGCGCGGCCGGCGCCCAGGCCGGATTCGGCGCCGACAACCTGGGCGGTCTCGGCGGTCCTGGAGGCGGCGGCGGGCGCGGCGGTGGAGGTGGTGGCGGATTCGGCGGCGGGCGCGGTGGCGGCCGCGGAGGCAATTTCAGCAATGGCCCCGGACGCGGCGGGCGTACTCCTTTCAATGGCCAGTATGCGGCGTTCGGCAATCGCCGGCGCACACAGCCCGCTTATACCGGATCGATCGTCGCCAACGTCAACAATTCCGCCCTCAATGCCGCGCCATTTTCACTCAACGGACAAAGCGTGCCCAAGCCCTCCTCCGCGCAGGCCGCGATTAACGGAAACGTGGGCGGCCCGGTTCGCATTCCGAAGCTGGTGACCAATGACAAATGGTTTGTGTACCTGACCGTGGGCGTGAATCGCAGCCACAGCGCTTCGGACCAGGTCGGCACCGTGCCCACACCAGCCGAGCGCGGCGGCGATTTTTCGCAAACCCTGATTCGCAACGCGCCGATTACCATTTTCGATCCCGATAGCCGGGCTCCGTTTCCGGGTAACGTGATTCCCGCCATTCGAGTCAACGCAGCGGCGGCCGGCCTGCTGCAATACTTCCCGCTGCCCACCGAACCCGGACAGATTCAGAATTTCGGTAACTCGTTTTCGGCTCCCAGCTCCACCAATTCGATAGGAGTTCGCTTGAGCGGCTCCGTCAGCACCAAAGACCGGCTCACTTTCAACGAGCAGTATCGCGGCAACCATTCCGATACTCTTCAACTTTTCGGCTTCACCGATACCTCGAGGGGTTACGGACTCAGTTCCACCGAAGGTTGGAGCCATAGCTTCAAGCCGCGGTTCATAAACAGTGCCAACCTGTCATTCAGCCGCAGCATCGCCAAAGCGCAGCCCTTCTTCGCGTATGGCGAAAACGTGGCACAAGAACTGGGCATCACGGGCACCAATCAAGATCCCGTCGATTACGGGCCGCCCAATCTTTCTTTCACTAACTTCGCGGGACTTACCGACGGCTCGGCCTCAACCAGCCGCAACCAGACCACTAATTTCACGGACACGGTAACTTATGTAATCCGCCGCAAACATAATCTCCAGTTCGGTTACGGATACCGGCGCATGCAACAGAACGCGCTCTCGTATGCCAATTCGCGCGGGTCGTTTACCTTCAGCGGCCTGCTCACCAGCCAGTTGAACGCAGTGGGCCAGCCGACTTCAGGAACCGGAATGGATTTCGCGGATTTCCTGCTGGGCCTGCCGCAATCGAGCTCCGTCCGCATCAACGACACGAACAACTACTTTCGCGGCTGGGCCACTAACTGGTATGGGCAGGACGATTGGCGCGTCAACCGGGGGCTGACCTTCAACCTGGGCCTGCGCTATGAGTACTTCTCGCCTTACACGGAACTGCACGGCCACTTAGCCAACCTGGACCTGAATCCCGCCATGACGGCGGTCACGCTCGTAACCCCCGCCGATCCCCTCGGTGCGTACTCCGGGACATATCCCGCCAGTTTAGTTAATCCCGATAAGAACAATCACTCGCCGCGCGCCGGCTTTGCCTGGCGGCCGTCTCAGAAAAACAGCCGTGTCATTCGCGGCGGTTACAGCATTTTCTTCAGCGGCTCGGTATATCCGCAGATGGCGGCCAAAATGGCGGCGCAACCGCCGTTCGCCACGACCGCCTCGTTGACCACCAGCCCGGCAAACAGTCTTACGCTTGAAGACGGATTTTCGGCGCTGGCCTCACAGACCATTACCAACACCTATGCGGTGGATAAGAACTACAAGCTGCCGTACGCGCAAACGTGGGTAGTGGCTGTTCAACAAACTCTGCCGAGTAACTTGCTGGTGGAACTGGAATACCTCGGCACTAAGGGAACGGGTCTCGACGTATTGGAGCAACCGAATCGCGCGCCCGCGGGTTCGCCGCTGACGGCCGGCCAGAACTTAGAAATTGCCGATGCCTCCGGGTTCACCTATGAGACGGACCACGCTAACTCCATCTACCATGCGGGCCAGGTGCGGATCACGCGCCGGTTTTCCCGCGGTATGTCGGCGGTGGCGCTTTACACTTACTCGAAGTCCATCGACGATGCGTCTTCCTTCACCGGAGGCGGCTCGGGCACGCTAGTGCAAAATCCGTTGGATCTGAGCGCGGAGCGCGGACTTTCCACGTTCGACCAGCGGAACAAGTTTTCGCTCACTTACCTGCTCTCTTCGCCAGTGGGAATTCACGGGCTATGGCGCAACGGCGGGTGGAAGACGCGGGCGCTTTCCGGCTGGACGCTGAGCGGCACGTTCACCGCCAACTCCGGCACGCCGCTCACGGCGCTGGTTTCGGGCAACCTGGCGAATACGGGCGGCATTGCGGCCTTCGGCTCGAGCCGCGCCGAGGCCACCGGTCTTTCGATCGGGGCGGGCGGATATCCTTATTTCAATTTGCTGGCCTTCACCACCCCGCCCGCGGGCGAGTTCGGCAACGCCGGGCGGGACACCATTATCGGGCCGTCTCTGATCGCTCTGAATGCGGCCATGAACCGCGCGTGGCGATTCGGCGAAACGCGGCGGCAGCTTCAACTGCGGCTTTCGGCGACCAATGTGCTCAACCACGTTCAGATTACCGGGTTCGGCACTACGGTCAATGCGGTCACGTACGGCGTGGCAACTTCGGCCTCGGCCACCCGCACGGTGCAACTGACCATGCGGTTCAATTTTTGATATGCGGCGATATGTCATTTTTGTGCTTCTGGCAGTAGCTTCCAGGGGGCAAACACCGCAACCTTCCGCTGTCAAGTTCACCGCCAGTTCCAACCTGGTGATTGTGGATGTCACAGTGAAGGATAAATCCGGCAAGCCCATCGAAGGGTTGACGCCTCGCGATTTCATCGTGCTCGAAGACGGCAAGCCGCAGAAGATCTCGGTCTTCGAATTTCAAAAGCTAGCCATGGAACCCGAGCCTCCCGCGCCGCCGCCTTCCCTGGGCGATCAGAACCAACTGCCGGAGGATCCCAAAACCTCCATCACCACCGAATCGCCAGGCAAAGTGCAATATCACGATAAACGGCTGCTGGTGCTGTTCTTCGATTTCTCCAACATGGGAATCCCCGAACAGTTGCGCGCCCAGGATGCCGCGCTCACCTTCCTCGATAGGCAAATTACCGAATCGGACCTGGTGGCGATTCTCCTGTTCACCACCGTGGTGCAGGTGAAGACCGATTTCACGGCCGACCGCGCCATGTTGAAAGAGATCATCCACAACCTACCCATCGGCGAAATGAGCGACCTGTCCGCGATGGCCGATACCGGCGACGATACCGAAGAAGACACCGGCGCGGCGTTCGTGGCCGATGAGACCGAGTTCAACATTTTCAATACCGACCGCAAGCTGGCGGCCATCGAGGACGCGGTGCACAAGCTGGCCGCGCTCTCCGAAAAGAAAGTTTTGATCTATATCACCGGCGGCATTCAGCGCACGGGCATCGAAAACCAGGCGCAGCTCGAAGCTTCCATCAATGCCGCCGTGAAATCGAATGTGGCCATCTATCCCATCGATGCGCGCGGGCTGATGGCCGATCCTCCAGGCGGCGCGGCCAGCGTGGGAGCATCGCGCGGAACCGGCATCTACAACGGCAGCGTCTATAACACGCAACGCGCGAAAATCAATAACTCGCAAGAGACGCTTGCCTCGCTCGCGGCCGATACCGGCGGCAAGGTGTTCCTGGATAGCAACGATCTGTCTTTAGGCATCGTGCAGGCCCAGCAGGAGTTCCGCAGTTATTACATCATCGGCTATTACACCGGCAACACCAAGCAGGACGGCAAATATCGTAAGATCGGCGTCAAGTTGAACACCGGCATTTCGGCCAAGCTACAGCACCGCCAGGGTTACTACGCGGATAAAGTTTGGGGTAAGTCCACAGGCGCGGAAAAAGAGCAGCAATTACAACAGGCTCTCAGCTCGCCCGATCCGCAAACCGACCTGCCGCTGGCGCTCGAGGCCGATTACTTCCGGGTTTCTCCCACCGCTTATTTCGTGCCCGTGTCCGTGCGTGTGCCGGGATCGGTCATCGCGCTGGCGGAGAAACGCGGCGGCGGCGAGACGGAATTCGATTTCATCGGCCAGGTGATCGACGAGCGGAAGACCATCGTCGGCAAGGTGCGGGACTACATCAAGGTGAAGCTCGATTCCGGCGAAGCGGAGAAATTGGCGCGCCGTAATTTCCATTACGATGCCGGGTTCACGCTCGGGCCGGGAAAATACCGCATCCAGTTTCTGGTGCGTGAAAACCAGACGGGCAAGATGGGCACGTTCGATGCACGCTTTGTGGTTCCCGATCTGGCGGCCGATTCCATTCTGCTCAAAACCAGCTCCGTGATCTGGAGCGCGCAGCGCGAACCGCTCAAGGCCGCCGTGGGGGCGGCGGAGCACGTGAGCCGGAGGACCGTGGCAGCCAATCCGCTCATCGTCGGAGACGAACAGATCGTACCGAACATCACCAAGGTTTTCCGCCGCAGCCAGAGCATGTATATCGCGTTCGATGTCTACGATGCGGCGCCCGACCCGAGTGACACGGCGAAGCACCACGTGCTGGTCGGCATGAGTCTCTTCAATCAGAAAGGCCTGAAGGCGTTCGAATCGCAACCCATCGAGGTCTCGCAAACCGCCGGCACCCGCCCCAACGCCATTCCGGTGCAATTGCAGGTGCCGCTGAAAGGTCTCGCGCCGGGGCGGTATGCCTGCCAGATCGAAGTGGTGGACCGCGTAGGACGGAAGTTTGCGTTCCCGCGCGCCGCCATAGTGCTGCAGTAAACCCGCATGCAACCGCTCCCACCGTACCCGCATCCAAAACGTATTGGTGCCTCCCGATTCTCCGCAACATCCTGACGTCAACCCCTGGATCGTGGCCACCGCAGTGATGTTCGCGACCTTCATGGAGGTTCTCGATACCACGGTGGTCAACGTCTCGCTGCCGCATATTGCCGGCAGTCTTTCGGCCAGCGTGGATGAAGCCACCTGGGCGCTGACAGCTTACCTGGTGGCCAACGCCGTCATTCTCCCCATGACCGGCTGGCTGGCCAATTTCTTTGGACGCAAGCGCACGCTCATCGCCGCTGTGTTCGGGTTTACCACCGCTTCGTTTTTGTGCGGCCTAGCGCCCACCTTACCGGCGTTGATCTTTTTCCGCGTGCTTCAAGGCGCTACCGGCGGAGCGCTGCAGCCGCTCTCGCAAGCCGTCATGCTGGAGGCATTCCCGCCGCGGGACCGCGGCAAGGCCATGGCGTTTTGGGGGCTCGGCATCGTGGTCGCGCCCATGCTCGGACCGGTGATCGGCGGCTGGCTCACCGACAACTGGAGTTGGCGCTGGGTGTTCTACATCAATCTGCCGGTCGGCCTGGCTTCCATTATCATGACGCGGCTCTTCATTTTCGATCCGCCCTATATTCGCCGCGGCCGCGGGGGCATCGATTACTGGGGCATCGGCATGCTGGCGCTGGGCGTGGGCGCGCTGCAGGTAGTGCTCGATAAAGGCCAGGAGGAAGACTGGTTCGCGTCGCATTGGATTACGGTGCTGGCGATCGTCTCCGTGCTCGGAATCATCGCTTTCGTGATACGTGAATTGCGCGCGCGCGCCCCGGTGGTGAATCTGCGGGTCTTCAAATCGCGGACCTACAGCGCCGGCGTATTTCTCATGACGGTGCTGGGATTCGTGCTCTACGGCAGCCTGCTGCTGCTGCCGATTTTCCTGCAAACGCTATTGGGTTATCCGGCGCTCGACGCAGGATTCGCCATGGCGCCACGCGGGCTGGGGTCCTTCTTGATGATGCCGGTGGTGGGCACGGTTCTGGGGCGTTTCGATCCGCGCAAGGTGCTGGCCGTGGGGCTGGTGGGCGCGTCCTGGACGTTGTACGAGCTGGGACGGCTCAATCTCAACGCGGGATATTGGGACATCTTCTGGCCGCAGTTCATTCAAGGCGCGGCACTCGCCATGCTATTCGTGCCCTTGACAACCGCCACCATGGATCCGATCCCCAGGGAGCAGATGGGCAACGCCACCAGCATGTTCAACCTGATGCGCAACCTGGGAGGGAGCTTCGGAATCGCCAGCGCCACCACCTACCTGTTCCGCCGCCAGCAATTCCATATCAACCTGCTGGGCGCCAACGTGAACGCCCTGAGCCCGCAAACGCAGCGCATGATGCGCGGCCTCCAGACGGCCATCATGGCGCAGGGGACGGACGCGCACCTGGCGCGGCGGAAGGCGTACGGCGCGATCTGGGGCATGGTCCAGCGGCAGGCCTCCATGGTCTCTTTCGTGGACACTTTTCTGGCGATGGCGGTGGTGTTCCTGTTGATGCTGCCGCTGCTGCTGGTCATGCGAAGGCCGAAGCACGGCGCGGGGCCGGGAGCGATACACTGAGGCCGCTGGCGCCGCTACTTTGCGCGGCGGCTTTCCGCCAGTGCCTGGCGCAAGAGCGGCAATACCCTGAGGTCCTTTTCGCCGCCCACTTCTTCTTTTATAGCGATCTGTGTTTCCAGATCGAGCACGGGGCATCGAAGGTTTTCTCCGACTTCAATTTCCGCGGTGTGCCGAAGAAGGTCGGAATAGATATGCCCCTTGCCGATTGCGCCGAGCAAGTCGAGCGGGCCGAAGCGCGTCAGCAACAATTGATGACCCAGTGAACACAGGTGCGAATCGTCCGGCCGCAGACGCAATTCCGGTTGGAAACGATAATACGCATCCAATTCCTTCAAAGCGGTCAACAAGCGCGCGACATTCTCCGGCGATGTGGAATGGACCACATCGAGATCCAACGTGTTGATGGGCGCGCCCTTCAGAAGGGCAGCCACGCCGCCCACCACGATGAACTCCACTCGGCACTCAGCGAGTGTACGAAGAATCGAGAGAAATCTGCCGCCGGGCATTTCTATCCGTGATTTCCGCGAGGTCGTCGAGGAAATTCTCCAGGGTTTCCAGCCGTTCCGCCGGCGTCAGCGACAACATCCAGCGGATCAAGCTTACATCGATTTCGTCAACGTAGCCGGGAGACATCGGGGTTGCCACCAACGAGCATAGCAGAAGACAAGTTGTAGTCTGAAGATATGCGGATCGGATGGTTGCTCGCGGCCCTGTGCGGCGCGAACCTGGTGCCGGGCGCGGCGGGACAGCCTGTCTCGTTGTGGGCGGAAGCGGCGAAAGGGCACACGGCCCAGGTGAAAGCCTTTTTGGACCGCGGCGAGAATATCGAAGCCACGGACAAGGAGGGGCGGACGGCGCTAATGGTAGCGGCGCAGCACGGCCGTTTGGAAACCATGCGCATGCTGATGGACCGCGGCGCCAGAACCGATGCGCGCGATCACGAAGCCAACACGGCGTACATGCTGGCGTTGTTTGCGCCGGTGGGCCGCGGCGATCGCGATGGCGTTCTCCAGGCGCTGCCGAAACCGCCCAAGCCGCGCGTGACGATCGAAGCTAACTGGAGCCAGGGGCGGTTGGTCAGTTCGTGCTATCTCAGCCGCGGGCAATTGGCGGCGACGGTGGCGGAAATTCAGCCGGACGAGCTGCTGGCGCGCGAACTGGCCGCGTACATACGCGTCTCGGGCCGCGGCGTGGTGGAGCTGACCGATAGCGACCCGAATTTCATCGTCACGATCGACGTCCAGCCGGGCGCTGCCTGCGCGGGACAGTCCGATAATCTCATACTGAACATCGACGTGCGGCTGTTGCGCGGGAGCGATCGGAAAGTGCTCTTTCAAAAAAACTTCGGCGGCGGCGTGAAGGGTTTCCGCATGCAGCCCGTCGATAACCCCGCGCAATACGCGCCGGTCTTCGAAGGCTGGATAAAGGCGCAGCCGGAACCGATCTACTCGGCCGTGGCGGCCGAAGCCTGCCGTTACACGCCCCAGCAGTAATCTTCCACGGCGCGCTCGATCGATGTATCCTGCTCGGTGAGCCGCATCAACTCCAGGCGGATGGCGTCCACCAGGGCTTTCCAACTGGCTTCGATGACATTGTCCGAGACTCCCACGGTGGACCAGCTGCGGCGGTGGTCGCTCCACTCGATGAGCACGCGGACATTGGCGGCGGTGCCTCTGCGCGAGTCGAGCACGCGGACTTTATAATCCGTCAGACGCACGTCCGACACCCGCGGGTAGATTTTGCTCAGGCACTTGCGCAGGCAAAGATGCAGCGCGTGGAAAGGCCCATGGCCGGTCGCGGTGGCGGAGTGCACCACGTCCTGGGCGCGCAGCGTGACGGTGGCGGTGGTGCGCGATCCGCCGGCGCCGCCGGCGCGCGTGGTCACTTCGTAGGTCTCCACGTCGAAGAAATGGGTTCCGGGACGCAGGGCCTCGCGCACCAGCAGCTCGAAGGTGCCCTCGGCGGCTTCCAGTTCGTAGCCTTCGTACTCCATCTGCTTGATGCGCTCCAACAGCTCGCGGCGGGCATCCTCGCCCAAACGCTCGGCCAGGCCGTGCTGCTTGAGCTTATAAAGAATGTTGCCGCGGCCGGAGAGATCGCTCACCAATACGCGCTGGCGGTTGCCCACGGCGGCCGGCTGGATGTGTTCGTAGGTGGCGGAATCCTTCAGAACCGCGCTGACATGGACGCCGCCCTTATGGGCGAACGCGCTTCGCCCGACGAACGGCTGATCGTTGCGCAGCGGCAGGTTGGCCAGCTCGGCGATGAAGCGGCAAGCCGCGGAGAGGCCAGCCAGCTTTTCGGGACCGATGGTGGCATGGCCGAGCTTAAGCTCGAGGTTGGCGATAATCGAAGCCAGATTGGCGTTACCGCAGCGCTCGCCATAGCCGTTCATGCAGCCCTGGACGTGGGTAACGCCGGCTTCCACGGCGGCCACGGCGTTGGCGACCGCCAGATCGGAATCGTTGTGCGTGTGGATGCCGAGGATGCCGTCGAAACGCTTGCGCGCTTCGCTGACGATCTCGACCAGGCGGCCGGTGACGGTGCCGCCGTTGGTATCGCAAAGGCAGAGCACATCGGCGCCGGCCGTTTTGGCGGCTTCGAGCGTGCGCAGCGCGTAATCGGGATTGGCCTGGTAACCGTCGAAAAAGTGCTCGGCGTCATAGACCACTTCCTTGCCGTGGTCCTTCAGGTATTGAACGGTTTCGGCGATCAGGGCGAGGTTCTCTTCCAGCGTGATTCCCAGGGCCCGGAACACATGAAGGTCCCACGTCTTACCGAAAATGGAGACCACGGGCGTACCGGCTTCCACCAGGGCGCGCACGTTGCGGTCTTCTTCGACCGGATTCTTGGCGAAGCGAGTGGAGCCGAAAGCGGTGAGCTTGGCGTGTTTCAAACCGAGCTCGCGGGCGCGCTCGAAGAACTCCTTATCTTTGGGGTTGGAGCCGGGCCAGCCGCCTTCGATATAGTCGATCGCGATCTCATCCAGCTTCTGCGCGATGGCGAGCTTGTCATCCACCGAGAATGAGACGGATTCGCCCTGCGTGCCGTCCCGGAGCGTCGTATCGAAGGTGAAGATCTTCATGTGGCGAACCTTATGAACCGAATTGGGCCGCGGATAAACGCCGATGAACGCCGATAAAACGAAAGGCTGGTTTGGTCTTATCCGCGTTCATCCGCGTTCATCGGCGGCCCTTATTTCTTAGCTGCCGCGGCTTCCACGTCCTGCGGAACGCCGGCTTCCTTCCTCTTCTTGAGGAATGTCATCATCTCGCGCAGCTCACGGCCCACCACTTCGACGGGCTGATGGCGCGCTTCTTCGCGCATGGCCAGGAATTTCTTGCGGCCGGCTTTGTTCTCGTCGATCCATTCGCGGGCGAATTCGCCGGACTGGATTTCGGAGAGGATCTTGCGCATCTCGGCGCGCGTCTGTTCGGTGACGATGCGCTTGCCGCGCGTGTAATCGCCGTACTCGGCGGTATCCGAAATGGAGTAGCGCATGTAAGCCAAGCCGCCTTCCTGAATCAAATCGACGATCAGCTTGAGCTCGTGCAGACACTCGAAGTAGGCGATCTCCGGAGCGTAGCCGGCGGCCACCAGGGTCTCGAAACCAGCGCGAATCAGCTCGCTCGCTCCGCCGCACAACACGGCTTGCTCGCCGAACAAATCGCTCTCGGTCTCTTCCTTGAAGGTGGTCTCGATGACACCTGCCTTCAAACAGCCGAGCGCCATGGCATACGCCAGCGCGCGTTCCAGGGCCTGCCCGGTGGCGTTCTGTGCCACGGCCACCAGGGCGGGCACGCCTACGCCTTCGGTGAACAACTCGCGCACCCGGTGTCCCGGAGCCTTGGGAGCGATCATGGATACATCCACTCCCGCCGGCGGCGCGATTTGCTTGAAGTGAATATTGAACCCGTGGGCGAACATGAGAGTCTTGCCCGCGGTCATGTGCGGCTCGATCTCCTTGTGATACACCTCGCCTTGCACGTGATCCGGCACCAGCATCATAATGACGTTGGCCACTTTGGATGCCTCGGCGGTGGTCATGACCTTCAGTCCGGCGGCTTCGGCCTTGGCCCAGGTGGGGCTGCCGGGCGCTTCGCTCACTACCACGTCCACGCCGGAATCCCGCAGGTTGAGGGCGTGCGCGTGGCCCTGGCTGCCGTATCCCACGATGGCCACGGTGCGTCCCGCTAAATAGTCCAGATTTCCATCTTTCTCATAAAAACGTCTCGACATAGATGCTCCATTCTTAGGCAGCCTTGCGGCCGCTGATTAAGTGACCTTCTCTTCGATCTTCTGACTGTCCCTGGTGGGGACGGGCGGCTGCAGGCGCAGCTTCTTCGCCTCCAGCGCAATCGCCAATGCGCCGGAGCGAGTGACATCGATCTCGCCGTAGCTGCGCATAACGTTGATGAATTCGTTGAGCTTTTCGGGATCGCCGGTAACTTCGATGGCGAAGCCCTCGGTGGAAGAATCCACCACGCGTCCGCCAAAGATCTCAGCTTCCTTCAACACGGCGGTGCGGGTCTCCTGCGCGGTGCGGACGCGCACCAGCACCAGTTCGCGGACCACGGCGGGAGCCTCGGTAAGGTCGGTGGCTTGCAGCACGTTGATCAGCTTATTCATCTGTTTGATCACCTGCTGGCGCAGCGTGGCATCCACGTCCACCGCAATGGTCATGCGGGAGATCTCTGGATCGAGCGTGCGCGCGACCGTGAGACTTTCGATGTTGTAGCCGCGCTGCGTGAGCAGACCGGTGACCCGCATCAGGGCGCCGGGTTTATTTTCGAGCAACAGAGAGATGATTTGCAGCATGAATTCACCTATTTCGGCACGGGCACCGGCTGGGGCGGACCCAGCACCATCTCATTTATCGCGGCGCCGGCGGGTACCATGGGGTAAACCGATTCCGTGGGCGACACCTTCACGTTGAGCAGATACGGGCCGGGCTCGGCCACGGCCTCTTCGAGGGCCGGCGCCAGTTGCCACGGTTTATCGATGGTCTTGCCTTTGAAGCCATAGGCCGCGGCGAGCTTTTCCGCGTCGGGGAAGCATTCGAGCGTCACGCCGCTGAGGCGGTTGTTGTAGAACAACGTCTGCCATTGCCGCACCATCCCCAGGTAGCCATTGTTCATGACGACGATCTTGACGGGAAGCCCGTTGGATGCGATGGTGGCAAGCTCGGGAATCGACATTTGAAAACCGCCATCGCCCACCAGCGCGAAGACCAGCTTGTCGGGCCTGGCGAACTGCGCGCCCATGGCGGCGGGGATACCGAACCCCATGGAACCCAGGCCGCCGGAGGTGAGCCACAGGCGCGGTTCGCTGAAGCGAATGAGCTGCGCGGACCACATCTGGTGCTGGCCGACGTCGGAGGCGACGATGGCGTTGCCGCCGGAGAGCCGGTCGATGGCGGCCATCAGGTGCTGCGGTTTGATTTCCGTTTCCGACGTGGAAAGGTCGAAGGGATGCTCCTCTTTCCACTGCCGGATCTGCCGCCACCACGCGCGGCGCGCGTCGGTGACTTTTTCGGAAGCCTTGCCGGAAGACTCGCGGACCAGTTTGTTGAGCTTGGCGAGGGCGCGTTTCGCATCGCCGACAATGGGCACGTCGGGTGCGCGGTTCTTGCCGATCTCGGCCGGGTCGATATCGATATGGACGACCTTGGCGTGGGGCGCGAAGGCGGCCAGGCGGCCCGTGACACGGTCGTCGAAACGCACGCCGAAAGCCACGATCAGATCGCAGTTTTGGAATGCCATGTTGGCGGCGAAGCTGCCGTGCATTCCGGGCATACTGATGAAATTGGGATGCTCCGAAGGCAAAGCGCCCAGGCCCATCAAGGTGATGACGGTGGGGCTGTCGGTCAACTCGACGAACTCCCGCAATTCGGCGGCGGCTCCGGCCGCAATGACGCCTCCGCCCGCATAGACCAACGGCCGCTCGCTCTCCTCGACCAGTTGCGCCGCGCGGCGGATCTGCCCGGTGTGCCCTTCCGTGAACACTTTGTAGCCGGGCAGATGAATGGCGGTGACGGGCTGGTAATGGCCCTGGTCCTGGAACACATCCTTGGGAATGTCCACCAGCACCGGTCCCGGCCGGCCGCTCAGCGCGATGTAGAAAGCTTCGTGAACGGTCTGCGCCAGGTCTTCCAGGCGCTTCACCAAATAGTTGTGCTTGGTGCACGGGCGCGTTATGCCGAATGTATCGGCTTCCTGGAAAGCGTCACTGCCGATCAGCTTGGTGTGGACCTGGCCAGTGATCGCGACAATGGGAATCGAATCCATCAAAGCGTTAACCAGGCCGGTGGTCAGATTCGTGGCGCCCGGTCCCGAAGTGGCGCAGCACACGCCGACCTTGCCGGTAGCGCGAGCGTAGCCTTCGGCGGCGAAGGCGGCATTCTCTTCATGGCGCACCAGCACATGGCGGATGTGGTGCTCATAGAGCGCATCGTACAAAGGAATGGTGACGCCGCCGGGATACCCAAACAGGCAATCGACACCTTCCCGCGCCAGGCATTCCAGTAACATGCGCGCGCCGGAGATCAACGTTGACATATCTTCTGCCTCAAAAAGTGACGCTATATAACAAAAAAGGCCATCAGCCGGTTTTGAACCCCGCCGATGGCCTCGGAAACTTGTTTCCGGCTAGCCTCAGGCGGGGCCGGCTACGATGACCAGGGAAATAATAATAATGCTTACAGGAATAGCGATCGCGTGGGAGAGAAGGAAGCGGCCTGTAAGTGCGTGCAACATTGAAAAGGTAAATTCGAGTGTAGCTTACAAGTTTTCTAAATGCAAGCAGTAGGTGGGATTAAATCAATTAATGTGCCTATTTGCCCGTTCCCACGCTAGGCAAGGCTTCGATCCAGCGCTCCAGTTGCTCCGGTAACGGTGCGATCACTGTCACCTCTTCGCCATCCGCCGGGCGACGGAAACGGATGCGATGAGAGTGGAGGAAATACCGGCCAAGCGGCGGCATGCCCGGTATGGCGGCGGGCGCGCCGTAGAGCGTGTCGCCCACTACGGGGTGTCCGACCGAAGAAAGATGCACGCGAATCTGGTGCGTCCGGCCGGTGCCGATGCGGACTTCCAAGAGGGTGAACTTCTCAAATCGCCGCAGGACGCGGTACTCCGACCACGCGGCGCGTCCCACTCCGCGGCGCGCTGTCATGCGGGTGCGATGCACCGGGTCGCGGGCGATAGGACGCTCGATGCGGCCGGTTTCCGTTGGCACTCGCCCGTCGACCAGCGCCAGGTAGACCTTCTCCACCGTGCGGTTCGAGAACTGGGCGGCCAGATTGCGGTGCGCGGCATCGTTCTTGGCCACCAGCAGAACGCCGCTGGTAAAGCGATCCAGACGGTGCACGATCCCCGGCCGCAACTCGCCGGCCACACCGGAGAGCCAACCGAAGCGGTGCAGCAGAGCGTTCACCAGCGTCCCCGAATGGACGCCGGCGCCGGCGTGGACCACCATCCCCCCAGGCTTATCGACGGCCACCACATCCTGGTCTTCATATAAGACCGTGAGCGGAATATCTTCGGGTTCGGCCCGCAGCGGCGGGGGTTCGATGGGGGTCACGTCGATGACATCGCCCTCCCGCAGCAGATACGAGGCTCGGGCGGGATTACCGTTCACCAGCACGTTGCCGGATTGGATCCACCGTTGGATGCGGGCCCGGCTATGCTCGGGCAGTTTGTCGTGCAACGCTCGATCCAAACGCTTACCGGACTCCTCGCTTAAGGCCACGTAGTGCACGGCAGGGCTAACGCCTACTGTTCGAGAGGCTGCGAAGGCTGGCCCTCCGCGGGCGTTTCTTTGTTAACCGGCGTCGGCGCCGGCTCAGCCGCGAGTCTCCGGCGGTCGTAGAACTGGAGACGGCAGAACTTGCAATGGTACAGTTTCCCGCCGCCCAGGCGCTCGGCATAATTCCACGGGCCGCGCTGCATGCGATCGATCTTATCGGGCTGCTTCAGCCGGCTGAGGCGAAATGTGCCGCACTCCGGACAGCGGACCTCGGGGCCGAAATGATACCGGTATCGCCTGGGTACGCACTGCTCCTGTTCGCACTGGCGGCACTTGTAAATCGCCAGGTATGAGAAGCGCTCGAGAAAGCTACGATGGATCCGTCGCAGCTTTCCTCCGCATTGTGTGCACCGCATCGCTAGTAGGTATTAGTACCGCAATTTGCACAACGGATACAAGCCGCGTGAAAATGAAAGATCGCGACCCCGGTTAAACAGGTACTATGCTGGACCGTATCACCGTGCATGGCGCGCGCCAGCACAATCTGAAGAACATCGACATCGAAATTCCGCGGAATAGTCTGACGGTGATTACCGGCCTGAGCGGGTCGGGAAAGTCGTCATTGGCTTTCGATACGATTTACGCGGAGGGCCAGCGGCGCTACGTGGAGACGCTTTCCACGTACGCGCGGCAGTTTCTGGACCAGATGGAGCGGCCGGACGTGGATTCGATCGACGGCCTGAGCCCGGCTATCTCGATCGAACAGAAGACCACCAGCCGCAGCCCGCGCTCCACGGTGGGGACCATCACCGAGATTTACGATTACCTGCGGCTGCTCTATTCCTCCATCGGCGTGCCGCATTGCCCGGTATGCGGCAACCAGATTTCGCGCCAGACCACGGAGCAGATTCTACAGCATGTCGTGGCGCTCAAGCCCGAGGACCGCATTATGGTGCTGGCGCCGGTGGTGCGCGGCCGCAAGGGCGAGTACAAGAAAGACCTGGAAAAACTGGCGCGCCAGGGTTTCGTGCGGGCGCGCATCGACGGCATTCTGCGGTCGCTCGACGAGGAAATCGTTCTCGATAAGCGCCGGAATCACACCATCGAAGTGGTTATCGACCGGCTCCTGGTGAAACCGGGCATCGAAAAGCGGCTGGAGGCGTCCATCGAAACCGCTACCAAACTGGCTAACGGGTTGGTGCTGGTGGCCGTAGTCAACGGCGAGGAGCGCCTCTATTCCCGGACGCTGGCCTGCACCGAATGCGGGACCAGCATTCCGCAACTGGAGCCGCGCTCGTTCTCGTTCAACAGCCCTTATGGCGCTTGTGAAGAGTGCCACGGCCTGGGCAGCAAATGGACGTTCGACCCGGCGAAGGTGATCGTGGACTCCTCGAAGCCGCTGCTCGACGGCGGCTTGGGGCCGGGAGCCAACTCCTGGACGATGCAGCAGGAGTTGGAGGCGCTGGCCAAGCGGCAGCGCATCAGCTTGAAAACTCCGTTCGACGAGCTTCCGGCGAAATCGCGGGCGATCCTGCTGGAAGGCGCCAACGGCAGCCCCGGCATTTTAGGAATCCTGACCGAGTCCTATGAAACGGCTCCCGAAGGCTATCGGGAGTGGCTAACCGATTACATGTCGCCGGTGGAATGTCCGTCGTGCCATGGCAAGCGCCTGCGGCCGGCCAGCCTGGCGGTGCGGGTGAAGAACTTTTCCATCGCCGAATTCACGGCGTTGCCGGTGGCGCGCGCGCTGGTGACGGTACGAAATTGGGAATTCAGCTCGCGCGAATTCGAAATCGCCGGGCGGGTAGTGGATGAAATCCGCCGGCGATTGGAGTTTTTGTCGGCGGTGGGGCTGGATTATTTGAGCCTGGAGCGCTCGGCCGCGACGCTTTCGGGCGGCGAGGCGCAGCGTATTCGCCTGGCGACGCAGATCGGCTCAAAGCTGCGGGGCGTGCTGTATGTGCTCGACGAACCGTCGATCGGGCTGCATCCGCGGGATAACGAGCGGCTGCTCGAAACGCTGGCGCAGCTCCGGGACATGGGCAACACCGTGCTCGTGGTGGAGCACGACGCCGAAACCATCGAGCGCGCCGATTACGTGATTGATTTAGGTCCGGGCGCGGGCCGTTTGGGCGGGGAACTGGTGGCGGCGGGAGAGCCGGCGGAAATTGCCGCCAATCCGCAATCGCTCACCGGGCAATACCTGGCGGGCGCGCTCGAAATCGCGGTCCCGGCCGAGCGGCGCAAACCGGGAGAGAAGCAACTGCGCATCCGCGGCGCGCGGCAGCATAATCTGAAAGACATCGACGTGGAGATTCCGCTGGGGTTGCTGACCGTGGTGACGGGCGTATCGGGCAGCGGGAAATCCACGCTGGTGAACGAGATTTTGTACCGCACCCTGGCCCGCGCGATCTACGGCTCGCACGAAGAACCGGGCGCGCACGACGCCATCGAAGGCGTCGATCTGCTGGATAAGGTGATTCGCATCGATCAAGCGCCCATCGGCCGCACGCCGCGCTCCAACCCCGCCACCTACACCGGACTGTTCACGCCCATTCGCGATTTGTACGCCATGCTTCCGGAATCGCGCGAACGCGGCTACAAACCGGGACGGTTCAGCTTTAACGTGAAAGGCGGCCGCTGCGAAGCCTGCCAGGGCGACGGGCTGAAGCGCATCGAGATGAACTTTCTGCCGGACGTTTACGTCACTTGCGACGTGTGCCGCGGCCGCCGCTACAATCGCGAAACGCTGCAAGTGAAGTTCAAAGGCTACTCGATCGCGGACCTGCTGGACGCCACCGTGGAAGAGGCGCTGCCGCTGATGGAGAACCTGCCGCAGATCCGCGCCAAGCTGCAGACGCTCTACGATGTGGGCCTGGGATACGTGCACCTGGGCCAATCCTCCACCACGCTTTCGGGCGGCGAAGCGCAGCGCATCAAGCTGGCTAAGGAGTTGAGCAAGCGCCAGACCGGCCGCACCTTTTACTTGCTGGACGAGCCCACCACCGGGCTGCATTTCGACGATGTGCGCAAGCTGCTCGACGTGCTACAACGGCTGGTGGAATTGGGGAACACGGTGGTGGTGATCGAGCACAACATGGATGTGGTCAAAACCGCCGATTGGCTTATCGATCTGGGGCCGGACGGGGGCGAATACGGCGGCCGCGTGGTGGCCTGCGGCACGCCCGAGCAGGTGAGCCGCTCGAAGAAGAGCTACACGGCCGAAGCGCTGCGGAAGGTGTTGGGGAAAGTGCGGGCGGCATGAGCAGATACGCCAAGCAGCCGATGGAATTCGCGGGTCTCAAGACGGTGGGGCTTCGCGAGCGCGGTGGGAAGGTGAAGGCCGCGGATTTGGCGAGGGTCTATCGAAAGGGCGCGGGGATCGGCGGCTGGCTCGATTCGCTGCCGCACATACTGGCGGGTGAGAGCTTCCGTAGGGTGGTGGAAGCCGTGATCGCGGCGCGCGTCGGGCGGCGGGCGATTCTCTGGGGTCTTGGCGGCCACGTGATCAAGTGCGGGCTGGCGCCGGTGCTGATCGATCTGATGCGCCGCGGTTATGCCACCGGGTTCGCTCTGAACGGGTCGGCCGCCATCCATGATTTTGAAATTGCCCTGGCGGGCCAAACCAGCGAGGACGTGGAGGCGGTTCTGCCGGACGGCCGCTTCGGCGCAGCCGAGGAGACCGGTCTGGAAATGAACCGGGCGATCGGCGCTGGGTGCGGCGAAGGGCTGGGTATCGGCGAATCCTTGGGCCGCCGGCTGGAACAGGCGGCCGATCCCAACTACGCGCCGTCGAGCCTGCTGCTTCAGGCTTACCGCCACGCCACGCCGGTTACCGTGCACGTGGCCATCGGCACGGACACGCCGCACACGCATCCGGCGGCGGATGGGGCGGCCATGGGGCGCGGGTCGCACCAGGATTTCCGGCTGCTGTGCGCCTACGTGACCGAGTTGAACGAAGGTGGAGTCTATCTGAACGTGGGATCGGCGGTGGTACTGCCCGAAGTGTTTCTGAAGGCCGTCTCGGCGGTGCGTAACCTGGGGCATCCGCTAGCCAATTTCACCACCGCCAATTTCGATTTCTTGCAGCATTACCGCCCGCGGGTGAACGTGGTGGAACGGCCGCACGCGCGCTCGGGAGGCGCCGGATATGCCATCACGGGCCACCACGAGTTGATGATTCCGCTGCTGGCGGCGGCGCTGATCGAGAAGGAAGCATGAGCCCGGAAGAAACTCCGCCCTATACCGCGCCCACCAGTCCCGAGCCGCCGCGCGAGGAACCAATGAGTTGCGCGGCCGGCGAAACTCCCGCGCCCGAGCGCTATCCGTTCTGGAACTACCTCGATATCGTGCTGTTCCTCGGAATGGCGCTTCCCAGCATCCTAGCGGCGGGTCTGGTGGTAAAGATTGTTTTTCTGGTTCCCGGTTTGCGCGCCGCGCCGCAGGTGGTGGAGCTGCTGGCGGCGCAGTTCATGGTCTACGCGCTGCTGTTCGGCTTCCTTCTGGCCATCTTCCGGGTGCGCTATGACAAACCGTTCTGGCGCTCGCTGGCCTGGACCCCGCCGCGGATTCCATTCCTGTGGATTGTGATCGCCGGGTTTGTGACCGGCATACTGGTGGTGGTGGCCAGTAATCTGATCCACACTCCGGACACACCCAATCCGATGACGGAGCTGATGGAAGGACGCGCCTCGCTGATCGCGATGGCGATTTTCGGAGTCACCGTGGCACCGCTCTGCGAAGAGCTGGGATTCCGCGGTTTTCTGCAGCCGCTGCTGGTGAAGAGCCTGGGAGCGGCGCCGGGCATCCTGCTGACCGCCATCCCGTTCGGGCTGCTGCACTGGCAGGAATACGGAAATTCCTGGCGGCACGTGGTGGTGATCGCGGGCGCCGGAGCGGCTTTCGGATGGATGCGGCAAGCCACCGGGTCCACGCGCGCGGCTGTCCTGATGCACGCTTCTTATAACGCCTTGTTTTTCGCGGCTCTTTTGAGGAAGGACCTGCCCCACGGATGGTAGAGACGATTCAGTGGATCGATGACGCGGTAGTCATGATCGACCAGACCCGGCTGCCGTTCGAAGAGAGATTCGTGACATGCGGGACGTACGCGGAGGTCGCGGCGGCGATTCGCGACATGGTGATCCGCGGCGCGCCCGCCATAGGCGTGGCCGCGGCCATGGGGGTGGCTCTGGGCGTGCTCCACGCAGACCCGCGCGATCTGGACGGACAATTCGCAACCATCTGCGACACGCTGGCGGCCACGCGTCCCACCGCCGTCAACCTGTTCTGGGCCATCGATCGCATGAAGCGGCTGTACGCGCATCTGCGCGGGCGGCCGATCGAAGAGATACGACAGCGGCTCATCGAAGAAGCGCTGGCGGTGCGCGCCGAGGATATCGCCATTTGCCGGGCGATCGGACAGAACGGCGCGGCCCTGCTGCCGGATGGCAAGACCGTGCTCACGCATTGCAATGCCGGCGCGCTCGCCACCGCCGGATACGGCACCGCGCTGGGAGTGATCCGCGCCGCGGTGGAAGCGGGCAAAACCGTGGACGTGTTCGCCGACGAGACGCGGCCGTTCTTGCAGGGCGCGCGGCTGACGGTGTGGGAACTGCAACAGGACGGCATCCCCACAACCTTGATTACCGATAACATGGCGGGGCATTTCTTGAAGTCCGGACGGATTGGCTCGGTGGTGGTGGGCGCCGACCGCATCGCCGCCAATGGCGATGTGGCCAACAAAGTGGGCACCTACTCGGTGGCGGTGCTGGCCAAGGAGAATGGCGTGCCGTTTTATGTGGCCGCGCCGGTTTCGACCCTCGACCTGACGTTGTCTTCGGGCGACCGGATTCCCATCGAGCAGCGCGCCGCCGCCGAAGTGACGCATGTTTTCGGGCATGCCGTAGCCCCGCCCGGCACGCGCGTGGAGAACCCGGCTTTCGATGTGACACCGGCACGGTACGTAACGGCGATTATTACCGAAAAGGGCGTGGCTCGCGCGCCCTACGAACAATCTTTGAGACAATTGGTGAATTAAGAACAAATGCGAACGATTCTGGCTTGCTTACTATGTTCCGCGGCTCTTGTGGCCGCCGATGCGCCGCGGCGCGCTCCCGGCTTTGCCCTGGTGGATCTGAAACGGCAGTTCCACGACCTGGCCGATTACCGGGGCAAGATTCTGGTGCTGGAGTTCATGAAGACCACGTGTCCGCAGTGCGCCGCATTCACGGACACCCTGGCCCAGGTGGAGAAGAAGTACGGAGATAAAGTAGCGATTTTGGCGGTTGCCAACGTGAATACCGACACGCCGCAGCAATTGTCGCAGTACATCGCCGGGCACCACCTGGATTACCCGCTGCTTCTCGACCAGGGGCAGATGATGTATTCCTATATTCTTTCGCCGGAGCACGCGGACCTGCCCCATGTGTATGTGATCGATGCCAACGGATACATTCGCTTCGACTACGTCTATGACTTCACGACGCGCGACATTTTCGAAGGCAAGGGGCTGTTCCAGAGCATCGACCGCTTATTGGGACAATCGGTGATGCGGAAGTAATCAGGCCCTCGGCGAAGCGGTCCAGGATGGAGGATCGCTGGCCGGAAACGATTCGAGCGAAGCTTCGTCCACCGGATCCATGGCTCGTGTCTCACCGCGCTTCGCGATCCGATGGATTGTATAGGCAACAACCATGATCGCCAGCACGAGGCCTACCGCGTCTCTAAGCCATCCAGATTTCTTCATACATTTTCATGGTATTCGGTTCGCGGGGCGGATGGGGAGGTGTGCCACAGAACGGGGCGCTGCTGTTCTTGCCGTGTGGCTCAGACCGCACGTAAGCTCAGATAGGGATGATCGGGCAGGTCGGGTCCAACCGCCTGAGGTCGCGCGGGTCGCTTGTGACGATGTGGTCGCCGCGCTGCCTGGCGAGAATCACTACCGACGCATCGATAATGTCGGCGGTTTCGGTGGCGCCGCAGAGTTCTCCGCAGGCGCGGGCGAGTTGTTCGTCGAGAGGGATAATCTCGACTTCGTCGATTCGCAGAAACCGCGCCAATGTGACCTGAATACGGCCATCCCGCCAGGCTCGTCCCACCACACCCGAAGGCACTCGTAATTTGAGGCGCTGTGCCAAGGCGCGATCGAGCAAAGCGATCAGTCGTTTGTCGCCACGATCCAAGGCGATCAAAGCGCCAGCGTCCAGTGTTATCCCCGCCCGCGCCGCGGCAGCATGCGTTCTGCCCACTTGATGTCCTCCGGCGCTGGCTCGCCATGTTGTTCGATCAGATCGCGAAGAAGCGTCCGGAGGGAGTCACGCTTTTCCTGTTCCGCCAAGACGCTAGCAATATAGCCCGAAACCGAATCTGCTCTTCCGGCGCGGACTTCCCGGTGGACTCTGGCAAGTTGATGCTTCGGCAAGCTAATGGCGATCTTCGCCCTGGTCATACCAATATCATACCACTGGTCGCACCGGCCAAATGAGCTGTCCTTGCGACTGCAACGGGTGAAGCGCCCCGGAAGTCCTATTCGGAGAGATGACTTCCCGAGATCGCAGCGCGATCGGCTCCGTCCGCCCCACCCGGAGTCATCGCGCTAAAACGAAACTCTCGCCGAGAACTGCAACGACCGCGCCGGCAGTTGATTAGTGATTCCCGCCAGCGGCGCTCCGAAGCCGGCGCCCGGCGCGGCACCGTTTCCGTACGTGCCGCTGTAGCCTACGAAGTTGGCATGGTTGAAGGCGTTGAACGCCTCAGCGCGCACAACCAGGTGCGCGCGCTCCCCCAGCGCAAAAGCCCGTTCCAGAAAGGGCGATACGTCATAGATGGGGCGCCCGCGTCCGATGTTGCGGCCCACCGCCACGCCGTTGATTACCGGGCGATCGGTAGTGGCTCCAGTATCGCCGCTGTTGTTCACGCCGGTCACGTAGTTGAAGGGCAGCCCCGATGCCAGCGTGGTGACGCCGCCGAAATCGATATGGAGCGGACCCACCCAGACACCGCTCACGACGAAGCGATGGCGCTGATCGAAAATGGCATTGCCCTTTTCCGCCGCTCCGGCAAAGTTCGGGTCGTTGGGGTTCTGCGAGGAAACGTCGGGGTCCACGTTGTCGATGGTGTGCGACCAGGTGTAGCTCGCCAGCATGGATAAGCGCCGGCTGAATGAGTGGCTCAGGTTGATATCGAGCGCCTGGTAGGTGGCGAAACCATCGTTGACGTCGGAGGTGACCACGGAGTACGGCGGCTGCGGATTGGTCGCGGCGGCCGGGTTGCACGTCATGTTGTGCTGCGCGTACCACCAGATCCAATAGGGGCGCGTGCAGTTGGCTGCCTGCGCGGAGCGCGTCTGTCCCGGAGCGCTGCGGAGGAACGGCGCGGGCGCGTCCACATCCAGGGGGCGGTTGATTTTGACGGTGTGGGAGCCGACATAATCCACGCTGAGCACCCAGTTGCGCTGGAGGCTGCGCTCGAGGCCGATGGTCCATTGCGGGGAATACGGATTGAACAAAGCACTGGGATAGCCGGCGAGCGTGGAGGTGGGAAGGAACTGGTTGTAATACGACGCCATGCCGGGGCGGATATAGATGGTCCGCACCGGCGCCTGCGCTCCCGCCGGGAAGGCCGGCAGGGGAACGGCCGTGACAGCTGTGGGAAAACCGATCTGCCCGGCGGTGGCGGTGTAGTTGAACACGCCGGTGGGGCCGCCGAGCGCGTAATTGGCCTCGGCGTTATCCACGATCTGCGAATAGTAAATGCCGAAGCCGCCGCGGATCACGGTTTTGCCATCGCCGTGCCAGTTGTAGGCGAAGCCGGCGCGGGGCGCGAAATCCTTGCGCGAATTAGTGAAAGTCTGCTGCTCGTAGCGCAAGCCCAGGTTGAGCGTCAGGTTCGGCCGCGCGCGGTAATCGTCCTGAACGAACAGCGACCAAAGCGTGTCGTTCACGGTGTAGGCGGCATTTCCGTAGCTTTGGGTATAGCTCTGCACGTTGGCGAGGTTGTCGAGATAGGCCGGGCTTTCACAGGCCGCCAGGCCGAGCGTGCACGCCTTGTAGACGAATTCGCCCAGGTAGATGGGGCCGCCGAATTCCTTGCTGTCGCCGCCATTGTGAGCCACGGTGGCATCGGCGCCGAACTTCACCTGGTGACGGCCCTTCTCCATGGAAAGCACGTCGTTCACTTCGTACTGATGGTTCAGCAGGAGGGCGGATTGCGAAGTGCCCGTGGTGAATGTGCCGCCGGCCGAAATCGGAACCTGGTATTGGGTGCCGTAGATGGCCGGCACGAATTGCGTAATAGGGGACGCCAACTGGTACTGCACGCGGACGGTGTTCAGCAAGGTGGCGCTGAAGGTCGCGGTTTCACCCACTTCGCCGGAGTAGGTGCGCTTTTTGAAGACGCGATCGACGGTGGGGAGGGTGTTGCCACCCACGGTGCCGTTAGGGTTGGTGTCGAAATAGGCATCCAGGTTTCCGCGGAAGAAGAGGTTATTGCGATCATCGATCCGGTGGTCCAGACGCACGAATCCCAGCCACTCGCGATAGCGGCCGATGAAATTTCCGGGAGCCACGGGCGAAATCACCGGCGAGGCGCGGTCTTCGCGGGTGTATTCGGCGGCCAGGAAAAACTGCGTGCGGCTGGCGGTGCCGAGCGGACCGGAAAGCGCCACGGAGCCCTGGTTCAGCGTGTCGTTGGTTACGTCGTTGCCGCTGGTGGCGTTGTTGGCAGTGAATCCCGCCAGCGCGGCTTCCGGGGCGGAAGGGCGGTTGGCGTAGAGCGCTTCGCCGTGCAACTTGTTGCCGCCGCTCTTGGTCACCAGGTTCATCACAGTGCCGGTGCTGCCGCCGTATTCGGCCGAAAAGGCATTGGTAAGAATGCTCAACTCCTCGATCGCGAACAGCGGGATGCCGGTGAAAATCGTCTGGCGGCCCCACATGTCCACTCCGTTGGCGCCATCCAGCTCGAACCAGGCCTGGCGCCGGCCGGCTCCGTTGGATGTGAACAGGTATTGGTTCATGAAGACGTCGCCCTGGTTGAGGGCCGGGCGATTGGCGGCGTTTAACAGGGGCAGGAACGTGGCCTTGCGGTTCTGAATCGGGATTTCTTCGATTTGTGCGGCGCTCAACCGGTCGCCTAACTGCGGTTGATCGGCGCGGATTTCGCCCGCTACCCCGGTGACCGTGATCTTCGTGGCATCGCCCGCGACATTCAATTGCAGACTGACATCCGCCGTCGTCCCACCCAACAGGGAAACATCCTTCAGGTGGGCCGGCTCAAAGCCGGACTTCGAGGCGCTGATGTCGTATTTTCCAGCAATCGGCAAACCGGACAAGGAGAAGCCACCGGCGGCATCGGTCTCGGTTTTGCGCTCCAGGCCGGTCTGGGTGTTGGCAGCCGTGATCTCGACGCCGGAAATTCCGGCATGGCTCGCATCCAGGATCTGGCCGTGAACGGTAGCGGTGTCAGGCGTTTGCGCCGCCGCGGCAAAGCATAGGAACAGCGCCCAGCCGCACCTTCGAGCAGCTTTCATGTATAGACCCCCAGCGCAACAGAATCCCTCAGGTTACAGCAGGGTAATGGTTACTACTATGGATCGTAGTTGAGGAAGCAGCGGGCTGCTCTCCGCATTGAAAAGGCGAATGCGGGCCATAAAATCTTTCGGTTTCCTTTTGACTGGAATTTCCATCAATATAATGCTGGATCAGTGGGGAGGGAATGGGTGCGGTTTTCGTCCTACCAGACCGAGGAATTCTACGACGAGATGTTTCAGCCGGATGGCTGCCCGCGCCCGCATGTCCGGCTCCTGGTGGATACCATCGGCGCCCTTTCGGAAGGCCATCTGCTGCGCTATAAGCATGCCGCCGAGCGGCTGTTGCTGCAGATGGGAATTACGTTCAACGTATACGGGGATTCGGCCGGCACGGAGCGCATTTTCCCGTTCGATCTGATTCCGCGCATCATACCGGCGGAAGAATGGGACCGTATTGAACGGGGTCTGGCGCAGCGCATTCACGCCCTGAACCTGTTCATCGACGACATCTATCACGAGCAGAAGATCCTCAAGGACAGCGTGATTCCGGCGGAGATCGTTCTCTCGGCCGCGTCCTACCGCCAGCAATGCCAAGGACTGAACCCGCCGTTCCACGTGTGGTGCCACGTCACCGGCACGGACCTGGTGCGCGACCGCGACGGACAGTTCTACGTGCTCGAAGACAACTTGCGCGTGCCCTCGGGCGTTTCATACGTGCTCGAGAACCGGGAGGTGTTGAAACGCATCTTCCCCGGAGTATTTGACGGCCTCTCCGTGCGGCCGGTGAACGGATACCCGGGGTTTCTGCTCGAGATGCTGGAATCGATCGCCCCGCCGGTCTCCAACCCTCGCGTGGTGCTGCTTACACCCGGCATCCACAACTCGGCTTACTTCGAACACAGCTTCCTGGCGCAGCAAATGGGGATTCAACTGGTGGAAGGGCGCGACCTGCTGGTTTCGGGCCAGGAAGTCTTCATGCGCACCACCAAGGGACTGGAACGGGTGGATGTGATTTACCGGCGAGTGGACGACGATTTCCTCGATCCGGAAGTTTTCCGGTCCGATTCCCTGTTGGGCGTGCCCGGGTTGATGGGCGCCTACCGCGCCGGCCGCGTGGCGCTGGCCAATGCTCCCGGCAACGGCGTGGCGGACGATAAAGTGATCTACGCGTACGTGCCGGAGATCATCCGCTACTACGAAGGCGAGGACCCGATTCTGCCCAACGTGCCGACTTACATGTGCTGGCGCGATACGGACCGGCGCTACGTGCTGGAGCATTTGAGCGAACTGGTGGTGAAATCCGCCAACGAATCGGGCGGCTACGGAATGCTGGTGGGGCCGCATTCCACGGCGGAACAACGGGCGGACTTCGCGGAGAAGATCGCGGCCCATCCGCGAAACTATATCGCTCAGCCTACGCTAGCGCTCTCGCGCGCTCCCACCATCGTGGACGACCACTTCGAAGGGCGGCACGTAGACCTGCGTCCGTACGTGCTGTGCGGCAAGGAGATTTACGTCCTTCCCGGCGGGTTGACGCGGGTGGCCATGCGGAAAGGGTCGCTGGTGGTGAATTCGTCGCAGGGCGGCGGCAGTAAAGATACATGGGTGCTGGCATCATGAACCACTCTCCTCAACCTCTGCTCAGCCGCGTGGCGGAAGCGGTTTACTGGATGGGCCGCTATATCGAGCGGGCCGAGAACGTGGCCCGGTTTCTGGATGTCAACCATAACCTGATGCTCGATCTATCGGGGAGTTACTCGGACCAGTGGCAGCCCATCATCGATACCACCGGCGATCGCGCCCGATTTCAGGAGCGCTACGACACGGTCACGCGGGAGAACGTGGTGCGATTCCTGGCGTTCGATCCGGAATACCGCAATTCGATCTACTCGTCGATCGTGGCGGCGCGGGAGAATGCGCGCTCGGTGCGCGAGACGATCTCTTCGGAGATGTGGCGGCAGATCAATTCGCTCTACTTGATGATCGCCGAGGAAAGCCGCGACGCCGTGCTGGCTTCGCTGCCGGAATTCTGCCACCAGGTGCGCATGGGCTGCCATCTGTTCGAAGGCCTGACGCACGGTACCATGAGCCACAACGAGGCGTGGGGCTTTATTACCATGGGCCGCCACCTGGAGCGGGCCGATAAGACTACGCGCCTGCTGGACGTGAAGTATTTCATCCTGCTGCCCTCGGTCAGCGATGTGGGCACGCCCTACGACGATGTGCAGTGGTCGGCGGTGCTGAAATCGGTCAGCGGGTTTGAGATGTACCGCAAGAAGTACGGCCGGCTGGCGCCGGAGCGGATCGTCGAGTTCCTGGTGCTGGATGGGGAATTTCCGCGGGCCGTGCGGTATTCGATAGGGGTTGCCGATCAGGCGCTGCACGCCATCACCGGGACGCCGCGGGGGGCGTTTTCGTGCGCCAGCGAGCAGCGGGCGGGCATGCTGCGGTCGGAACTGGATTTCGCCCGCGTGGAGGCCATCCTGGCCGGCGGGCTGCACGAATTCTGCGACGCGCTGCAGACAAAAATGAATACAATCGATGAATGCATCCTCGTGGACTTTTTTGCGCGTCAGCCCGCCGGCACCAGCGCCAGGGCGTGGGCGTGACCCGCTAGCGCTATGACATTCTGCCTGGGAATCGCCGTGGAAGACGGCCTGGTGGGGGTTGCGGATACGCGGGTGCTCTCCGGCAACGAGTGCCTGGTGGCCAAGAAAACCGCCAGCTACCAGGGGCCGGGCTTCGCGTTTTTCGTGATGAATTCCGGCCTGCGGTCGCTGCGCGACAAGATCCTGCTGCACTTCGAGGAAGCTTTCGCCCGCGACGGGCAGGCGCGCAACCGGCTGTATAAGGTAGTGAACCTTTACGCGCAGCAAGTGCGCCGGGTGGTCGAGGACGACCGCAAGGCTCTCGAAGCCGCCGAATTGATATTCAACTCGTATGCGCTAATAGGCGGGCAAATGACGGGCGATTCCGCGCACCGGCTTTTCCTGGTTTACCCGGAGGGGAACTGGGTGGAGATCGGGCCGGACACGCCGTACCAGATCATCGGCGCGTCGGGTTTCGGCAAGCCCATTCTGGAGCGCTCGCTGACGCCCTGCGATTCCATGCTCTACGCCTTCAAAGTGGGCCTGCTGGCGTTCGATGCCACGCGGCTGTGCGCCGCGGACGTGGGTTATCCGATGGACGTGCTGCTCTATTCCAAAGGCAGCTTCCAGTTGGTGGAGCACCGCTACGAGGAAAGCGACGTGCGGGAGATTTCCAACTGGTGGCAGGAGCGCATGCGATCGAGCGTGCAGGATCTGCCGACGGAGTGGGTGGAAGCGGCGTTTTCGAAACTGATCCGCAACGGGTACCGCTTCGAACGATAGCCCCATGCACATTTCGGTAAGCCACTCGACGGTGTACCGGTATGACGGCCCCGTCTACCTGGGACCGCACACCATACGGATGCGGCCGCGAGACGATGCGGCGCAGCGGCTCACCTCGTTCGCGCTCGAAATAACGCCCCAGCCCGCCGGACAATCGGAATGCCTGGACCAGGATGGAAACGTGACCGTGGAAACCTGGTTCGATGGGCCGGCGACCGAGCTGGCGGTGCGCAGCATGTTTACGATTGAAACGCTGCGCGAGAATCCTTTCGCATTCCTCATGAAAAACGGCATGGGAGAACTGCCGCCGGCGTATTCGGAAAGCGTAGCGGCGGCCGTGTCGCACTACAGGGAAGAAACCGGTCTGGCGGATACGGTGCGCAGCTTCGCCGCCGCCGCGGCGGAGGCGGCCGGCGGCAAGACGCTCGATTTTCTGACCGTGTTGAACCGGCGAATTTCGAGCGAGTTCACGTATGTCACGCGGCACAAGGGCAGGCCTCGGCCCGCGGACGTTACGCTAGTGGAACGGGCGGGGTCGTGCCGGGATTTCGCCGTGCTCTTCGTGGCGGCCTGCAGGGCAGCCGGCCTCGCGGCGCGTTTCGTCAGCGGCTACGACCTGAGCGCGGAACATAAGGACCAATCCGAGATGCATGCCTGGGCCGAGGTGTATCTCGAGGGCGGCGGATGGCGCGGGTACGATCCGTCTTCGGGGCTGGCCGTTTCCACGTCGCACGTGGCGGTGGCGGCGGCCGCGGAACCGGCGCTGGCGGCTCCCGTAACCGGGTCGTACGGAGGATCGGCAAAGGCGGAAATGGAGTTCCTGATCGCGGCGCAGGCAGTGTGAGGGCGATGGAATTAGGAAGGCCCATCGAGCAGGTTGTATTATAAGGGCTTCATGGATTCGCGCCGCATGTGCCCGCACTGCCGGGCGTTTATCACAAACAAAGATCGCATCTGCCCGTATTGCAACGAGGCCGTGGGAGCGCGGGCGATCGATCGCCGCAACCCCTCGGACCTGTTGGGCGGCTTTATTCCACACGCGCGCTTCAACACCGTCCTGATCTTGCTGATCAATTTTGGCCTGTTCCTGGTCAGCGTCATTTTCAGCATGAAGGCCGGGAACAGCAGCGCTTTCTGGGGACTCGACGTGCGCACCCTGATCGCGTTCGGCGCCAGCTTTGGACCCGCCCTGGCCGCCGGTCAGTGGTGGCGTCTCGTAACAGCCGGTTTCCTGCATGGCGGTCTGTTTCACATCCTCATGAATTCATGGGTGCTCTTCGATCTGGGCGCGCAGGTGGAGGAGGTCTTCGGCGCGGCCCGCATGTGGGTGATCTACTTTCTCTCGACGGTCGGCGGTTTTTACCTGAGCGCCCATTGGCATCCCATGTCGCCCTCGGTGGGGGCCTCGGCTGCGCTTTACGGGCTGATCGGCGCCATGATCGCGCTGGGGGTGAGCCATCGGAACGCCATGGGGCAGGCGATTCGCGGAATGTACATTCGCTGGGCAATCTATGGTTTGGTAATCAGTGTACTGGTACCGTACATCGATATCGCGGCTCACGTCGGCGGCCTGGTTGTTGGATTCGGCGTAGCTTACGTGGCGGGTCAGCCGCGCGTGGAGGGTTCCGCCGTCGAAAGACTGTGGACGGCGGCTTCCTGGTTATGTGTGTTATTAACAGTCCTAAGCTTTCTTTCGATGTACTTGTGGTTCAGCCAGAATTTGCAATAATAGATACAGTATGAGATTTCGCACTCTCGCGCTGCTGCTGGCGCTAGGCTTCGGTTTGTCCATGGGCGCCGAGGCCAAGAAGAAGATCAACTATCGCGCCAATACGCGGGTAACCAAAGTCAAGAAGTTCAAATCCCACAAAGCGAAGCATTCCAAACGCACCAAGACCGCCCGCCGGGTCAAACACTAACCTCAGCTTCTACCCACCATCCAACCGCTTGACACCTTACGAGTTCTGCGTCTCGGTTACGGTGCGTCGAGGACCGAACGGCAGGTGGATGCGCAGCAGACGCTCGCGCCGCCGCTCCTCATCCAAGGTACGGGTGCGCGCGCGCAGAAGGTCATATAGCGAGATCATCCCCACTAGTTTGGGCGGCCGATCATGGGCCAAGGACGGCTCTACCACGGGGAAGCGGGTGAGGCCGGTTTCGGCCATGCGGTCGGCTACAACACGCAGCGGTTCGCTGGGATAGGCCAGCACGGGATCGCGCCGGGCCAGTCCGGCAATCGGTTCCAGAGAGGACGCGTGCTCGCGCAATATGGCATCGAGCCCATCGCGGGTAATCACTCCCACCAGATTCCGACCGTCCTCCACGACCGGATAGAGCAACTGGCCGCGGCGCTCGTGGTCCACGTGGACGTAGGCTGCCAGTTCCCGGCAAGCGCTCTCGGCCGGCAGCGCCACGATTTTCTCGCGCATGACATCCCGCACGAAGAGGATTTCGAGAGGATCGACGGCGTACTCGCGGCTCAAATGATAACCGCGCCGCGCCACTTTCTCCGTCAGGATGGACCGCCGCAGCATCAACACCGTGAAAGCGTGCGCGATGGTCACGGCCAACAAGAGCGGCAGCAGCATGTTGACATCGTGCGTCAACTCGAGCGCGAAGATCACACCCGTGAAAGGCGAACGCATGGTGCCTCCGAGAATCGCGCCCATGCTGACCAGCGGCCAGAATCCCGGCCCTTCGTACGGCAGAAACATGGATTCGAGGCCGCCCAGCGCGCCGCCCATCATCAGCAGCGGGGCGAGGACACCGCCCGAGGTCCCGGAGCCAAGCGACACCGACCAGATTACGGATTTGACCAGCAGGATTCCCAGAATCACTTGGCGCGGTACGTCGCCCTGGAGCAACGCGCCGATGGTGTCGTATCCTACGCCCAAGGCTTGGGGAAAGATCAGTCCGCCAGCGCCGATCACGAGACCGCCCAGGGCCGGCCACCACATCCAATGAATGGGAAGCAGGCGGAAAAGATCCTCGGCGGCGTAGACCGCCGCGGTCAGCAAAGCCGACAGAGCGCCCGCCAGGACGCCGGCAAGTACGCATCCCAAAAGCCCCTCCGGACCTATAAAGATCGGATGGGGAGGTACCGTAAACAGCGGACCGGTCCCCAGGATATACCTCCGCGTGGCGGCGGCCGCGACGCTGGCCAGCGCCACCGGGACCAGACTGCGCGGCTTCCATTCGAACAGCAAGAGTTCCACGGCCAGCAAGACGGCCGCCACCGGCGACGCAAAGGTCGCGGACATTCCGGCCGTGGCGCCCGCCACCAGCAGGGTCTTGCGCTCCGTGGCGGACAGGCGGAATAACTGCGCCACCATCGAGCCGAAGGCGCCGCCGGTCATGATGATGGGCCCTTCAGCTCCGAACGGGCCGCCGGAGCCGATCGAGATGGCACTCGAAAGCGGCTTTAGTACGGCCACTTTGGGCTCGACTTTGCTGCCGTTGATGAGAATGGCTTCGATGGCTTCGGGGATGCCGTGTCCGCGGATCCGCTCCGATCCGTAGCGGGCCATCATGCCAATGATCAGCGCACCTAGCACGGGAACAGCAATCTCCCAACCGCCGAGCCGGTTCCCGGCGGGCGAAACCAACCCGGTGCCCCACCTGCCGAAGAAGAAAAGGTTGGTGAAGAGGCCGATCAGCCGCAGAAGGATTAATGCGATGTAGGCGCCGGCAACGCCAATCGCGACGGCCATCGCGGAAATAAAGAGCGCCCGCCCGGTCATGGTGAAGTCGCCCAACTTGCCGATTTGCGGTGAGGATTGCATTCCTCTGCTTACCTCCTCAAGCCGGTTTGCCCTCGAGCACCACAGTAAGCGCCTGGACCAATTGCGGTCCGGAGTTCTTCAATTCGGCGTGGTGAGCGCTCGCTAAACGCTCGAGTACTTTCGCGCCGCGGGGCGTGAGGCGCACGCGGACTTCGCGGCGGTCGTGGCGGCCGCGAATCCGTTCGGCCAGGCCCTGTTCCTCCATGCGATCCACCAGTCCGACCGCGCTGTGATGACGGATGAACATGGATTCCGCAAGCTGGCCGATCGCCGGACCATGGTCTTCAGGATCGTCGCGGTTCCACGCCCGTATTGCCAACAGCATTTGATGTTGCTGAGGTTCCAGGCCTTCGGCCCGCGCCGCCTGCTCGCTGAAATGGAGGAAGCGCCGGATCTGGTAGCGGAACTCGGCGAGGGAACGATAGGCGGCGGGCGAGAGAGCGTCCGCGGACGCAGTCAGACTCATATTCATATCGTATCACGATGTATATTCCACGCCCAAAATCCGCAAAGTGTAGAAAATTTCCCGTGTGCTGCCAAACAACGCGCTTGTGTTTTGGATAGAGTTACCGGAAATCCCCTTAGCTAAATTTCCGATATTTTTGTCTTGATTTTTGGGTATAGTACGGTTTATTCTGTACTGGTTTAGGATTTACCCTAATGATTAGTTAAGACAATGACGGGGACCCAGCACATGCCGATCCTACTCCCATCTAATCCGTCCACCGATGAACGCAGCCGGCTTTTGTCGGTCAATGAAATCCGCCGTCGCGCGCTGGAACGCCTGTATCAACGCCGCCAAACTGTATCCGAACTCATACATTCGTTGGAAGATTACCAACGGCTAAAGAGCATGCGAGAAACCGGATGTATCGCTTTCACCGCGACAGAGAAGTGCTCGTAAGGTTGCGTTCGATAGCAAATTTCACAAGTCCAACCAGGTCATGAACGTTTAGCTTCCGCATGAGGCTGGCCCGATACGTGTCCACGGTTTTGGGGCTAATGTCCAGGAGTTCGGCGATGTCTTTGGCGCGGAGTCCGTTGACCAGGTAGGAGAAGACCTCCATTTCGCGGGGACTGAGGACGGCCAGAGGATCGTTAGCCGGCTTGTCTTCACCCCGCGTGAAGAGGGCGGCGCCGCGCAGCAACGGGGAGACATAGACGCCGCCGTCCCGGACGTAATTCATGGCGTCGAGTAGATGGCGCGTGGGGCCGTCTTTAAGCAGGTAGGCATCGGCTCCGGCGCGCAGGGCTTCCATGACGGTGGCTTCTTCGCGGCTGATGGAGAGAATCAGAAGCTTGGTTGTGGAGCCGCTGGTGCGCAGGCGGCGAATCACTTCGATGCCCGTCATACCGGGCATATGCAAATCGAGGATCGCGAAATCCGGCTGCAGACTCTGAATCATTTCGACGGCTGCCGGTCCCTCGGAGCATTGACCGACGATGTGCAATCCATTGGCGGCGCACAGAGAGGCGATGCCTTCGCGGACGATATTGTGATCGTCCGCCAAAACGACTGTAGTGGGGTGCGATTCCTCCATGGATCCTCCTTAAGGCGAAACCGAATCCGCTGCCGTGAAGGGTACGGAAACTACCAGTTTAGTCCCTCCGGTACCGGTTTCCACGGTTACTTGGCCGCCTAAATCCGCCGCTTGTTCGCGAATCGAGCGCAGGCCGATGCCGGCCGTAAGACTAGGCGGCGCCGACAAACCGGCGGGATCGAACCCGACGCCGTTGTCTGAAATGGTGAGGATCAGCACATTCTGCAGGGGCTCAAGCGACAGGTGAACGCTGGTGGCCTGAGAATGGCGGATGACGTTCGAAAGGGCTTCTTGGGCCGCGCGATAGAGAAGCGCCTTTATTTCCAGCGCCGGTTCGAAGAATAGAGGATGCAGGTCCAAAGACGAGGCGAAGCGCTGCGGAATGCCGCTCGAGTCCCAGAGCTGCTCGAGCGCGGTTTCGAGCCGGAGCCGCTGCCATTCGGGAGGGTGCAATCGCCGGGAGATGCCGCGCACCTGGTCGAGCGCACTGCCGGCAAGGTTGGAAATGCGGCCGAGCGCCTGCTCTACGGGCTCGGGCGGACTGGTCCACTGGCTGGAGATGACCTCCAACTGCAAACGGATGGCGGCCAGCATCTGGCCCACGCCGGTGTGCAACTCGCGGCCCAGCCGCTGCCTTTCCAACTCGATCTGGCGAATGGCGGCTCGTCCATCGCGGCGCCTGTTGCGGTGAGCACGGTCGGAAAGGCGGCGCTCGACTTTTTCCAGGCGAAAATAGTGCCGCAACAAGCTTCCTTCCACGCTGCCCAGCGCGATTTCGGAGAAGCCTTCACTTGGGGAATATGCCACGCTCAGCAGAATCCCGGCGCGCGCTTGGTACAAGCGCGAAAAGCAGACCGCCGAGGAAGAAGGATCGGGGGCGGGCCGGGGATCTTTGGGAGCGGCAAGTGTCTCGATCAGGTTTTGAACAGGACCGAATGCCCGGCGCATTTGCCTGCTCATCCAGAGCACTTCACCTTTCCAGTCGCACTCCAGGAGCATTGCGCCGGCCGCCGCGCCTCGACGGGCGCCAATGATTTCGGGGCCTTGGCTCAACCAGAAATCTCCTTAGGAAATGGTTGTTTTCCTTAGATAGGATGCCAGCATCAACTCTTGTAAGCAATCGCGGTACGTACCTAGTACCTCGGTTACTAAATGTAGGACTTGCAAGCAGTTCCGCAAAAGTATTATATGTGAATCACCGATGGCACGAGCTCTTGATTACATACCCCGAATCGCGATCTTCCTGGCGGGAGTCGCAGCGGGCGCCTTGACTGGATCCCGCCGTGAACGTGACGGTATCGGTTCAGGTCTGGCGCAAGACCTCAAGCGGTCTTTGGCCGATCTGGAAACGCGAATGGCAGCTCAGGAAACAGCGAATACGAGCCGCTTCACCCTTATCGATACCCGTCTGGAGGAGCACGCCGCAAAGCTGGCGGACGTTCCTTCGACTTCGCAGATTGTAGCTGCCATGGAACAGTTACTATCGAAGACAATGGCATCTTTAGATGACCGCCTCACCACTCAGGCCCGCTCGATCGAGGTACTTAAAACGACGGTTTCGCAAACGGATAGTCTCCTCGAGAGGGTTCTGGAATCGCTCGACTCACTGCAGACGTTTACGGACCCCTCGGAATTGGCGGACGACGCACTGCTACATCAGCGGCCGGTGTAGGACGGATCGGCACATTTGGCTCGCGGACGAGGTGCGGCACTCCGGCGCCGCACCTCTTCTTTTTGTGAGAATGGATGAAAGCGGTTTTCTATTGGGTTTGCACCGCCAAATGGTCTATTGTCTAAGAGGGGACTGGGGGCTTAATGAATCTTGACAAGGTGCTCTCGGAACTTCGCGAAGAGTTGACCAACCTCGACGCCGCCATTATCAGCCTGGAGCGTTTGCAGCAGGAGGGGCGCCGGCGCGGCCGTCCTCCCAAGGTGCTCGCCGAGATCAAGAGCGGCATGAAAGCGGCGCAACGGCCGGGGGCATCTCGTCCCAGGCCCGCGGTAGGCGGCGCCAAAAACGAGGGCTGACGCCGGCATCGGTCTCGAGGCCGGTTTCGCAACGTACTCAACCCATCCAGCGGCATTTCACCCAACCACTTCCAGCCTTTTCACCCAATTGTAAGCTCCGTCGGATTTTGCAGCGCCATGCCGGATTTTTCAACAGAAAGATAATAAAGGGCTTGGATATCTGCAAATGTCCCAGGCTGGTTTGGATTGGGATGTGCTTTATTGGCTTAGCTCAGTAGTCTCAGCAGCGTAGCCGCCGGCCGGGTTGTTTCCCGGCTGCTCGGGCGTGTATTCGAATAGCTTTAGATTGGGGAGAAGAAGAAACATATGCGGATTCCTTTGGCGGTTTTCGCGAGAGGGCGGGCCGCGTTAGCGGTGGTGGCAATCGCCGGGTCGATTGTCGTGGTCAGCGGCGCGGCGAACAAACGCAGTTTTTCAACGCATGATAAGGCTTACTATGCGGACCCGTCGGTTGTAGAGTATGTCAACCCGGGCTTGACGATCAAAGTGGTTTCGGCCAGCATCGCCAGCAACGGTACGATTAGCGTCGATTATAAGTTGACGGATCCCAACGGGGCGGCGCTGGACCAGTCCGGGGTGGTTACTCCGGGCCCCATCTCGGTAAGTTTCCTGGCAGCATATATCCCGAGTGGACAGGCGCAGTACACCTCGTACATTACGCGCACGGCCACCGCGGCCACCGGCGGTGCTACCGCCACGCAGGCCGCCGGGGATTCGGGCGGAACTACGACGACGGTCGCAACCGGCGAGTATATTTACACCTTCAAAACCGTGGCGCCCACGGGATTCAATCCCAACCTGACCAACCGGATTGGCATTTACGGCTCGCGCAACCTCACGGAATGGGACTTGGGCACGAATTATGCGGACACGACCTACGATTTCGTGCCGGCGGGCGGCACTCCACAGCCGCGCGACGTGGTGCGCAACACGGATTGCAATACCTGCCACGGAAGCGCCGTCACGACGACCAGCACGAATGGCCTGGCAGCGCACGGCGGGTCGCGGCGGTCGGTGGGCATATGCATTATGTGCCACCAGCCGCAAACCTCGGATCCGAACACCGGCAACAGCCTGGATATGAAGGTCTTCATTCACCAGATCCACATGGGGAGTTCGCTGCCCTCGGTGGTAGCCGGCACTCCGTATGAAATTATCGGATACCAGAACTCGGTGAATAACTTTTCCGGCGTGGTCTATCCCGCCAACATCGAGCGTTGCGAGACCTGCCATAATCCCAAAAACGGAGCGGCGCAGACCAGCGCATGGCTTACTAACCCCAGCATGGCGGCCTGCGGATCCTGCCACAACAACGTGAATTTCGTAAACGGCGCCAACCACGCCGCGGGACCGGAATCGAGCGACTCGACTTGTGCGACCTGCCACATCCCACAGGGCCAGGGCGATCTGCCGTTCGGCACCGATATTATCGGCGCGCATACGATCGCGGACCAGGCACCGGGCGTCCCGGGTCTGAATTTCACTCTGGTCAGCGTGGCCAACGGCACGGCGGGAAAGAAGCCGACCGTGAACTTCACGGTGAAGGATAACAATGGCAACGGGATTCCGATCACCGCCTTCGGGGCGGGCTCGAATTCCATCTCGCTGACCATGGCGGGGCCGAGCAGCGATTACGGGAATGCCAATTTCGGTTCCGGCGTAACCACGCCTGGGTATGTCACGGAATCGGCTGCCTCGGCGGTGTGCAATTCCACGGGGGCCTGCTCCTACACATTCACCCACGCCATTCCGGCCACGGCCACCGGCACGTATGCGATCGGAATCGAAGGGCGCCTGTCGATCACGCTTCTGCCCGGCACTTCTTCGGCGACCACCACGAATTACGGCGGCGTCAACCAGGTCATCTACTTCTCGGTGGATGGTTCGCCGGTGACTCCGCGCCGCACGGTGGTGGCGATGGCCAATTGCAACGCCTGCCACTCGTATCTCGAAGTCCATGGCGATCTGCGCAATAACGTTACCTATTGCCCGATCTGCCATAATCCGAGCAACACCGATTCGAGTACGCGTCCCACCGCCACGGTAGCTTCGCAACAGACACTGCCGCCGCAAGGGATCAACTTCGCGTTGATGATTCACAAGATCCACACGGGCGTGAACCTCAAGAACTTCGGCGCGACTTATACCGTCATCGGCCATGGCGGGAGCATCAACGATTTCACCACGGTGATGTATCCGGCGATGGGGCCAACCGGCGCGGTGCAAGATACCGCCGAATGCTACATGTGCCACACCGGGGGTTCGGAGGCTGTCTTCCCGGAGGGCAAGAACGCGGTGACCGACCCACAAGGGCTGCTGAATCCGGCTCCGGCCACGACCTCGGCATGCACCGCCTGCCACCTCAACCAGTCGGCGTTCGCACATGCGCAAAGCAATACGGATCCGAAGTTCGGAGAGAGTTGCGATGTGTGCCATGCCAGCGGCGCGGCGTATGATGTAGACAAGGTACACGCGGGCCAGTAGGAGGGCCGCAAAGAATACATGCTCCGACCGCCGTATAGCACGGTCTATCGCCCTACCAGTGCGCCGGCCCGCCGCTTCACCGCGGCGCGGCCGGCGCTGGCTTTGGCGATCGCGCTTTTCAGCGCCACATTAGGGGGCGCGCAGGACAAGCCTGCCGCTTCCGCACCCAACGCCGGGGCGGCGGCCCAGACCAAACCGGCCGAGAACAAGGCGCCCGAATACGTGGGCTCCGAAACCTGCCAGACGTGCCACGAAGATGTCTTCAAGGCCTTCCAGAAGAATCCGCACCACCTGGTGGAAACCGATAAGAAATACAAGCACACCACCCAAGCTTGCGAATCCTGCCACGGTCCGGGATCGAAGCACGCGGAATCGATGAACGCCGCCGATATCCGCAACCCGGCGAAACTCGGGCCGGCCGAAACCGACCGCGTCTGCCTGACTTGCCATCGCAACCAGCCGACACACGTTGGACGAATCAACAGCAGCCACGTCAAGAACGAAGTGAGCTGCATAGGTTGCCACGCCGTTCACAAAGGCCCGGAGAGCCTGCTGGCGCGAAAGGCCGCGGACATCAACCGGGAGTGCGCGCGGTGCCATACCGATGTGTGGGCCAGTTTTCAGCGCCCGTTCAAACATCGCTTGCCGGAAGGCGCCATGTCGTGCGTGGATTGCCACAATCCGCACGGCAGCGTGTTGCCGCACAACCTCCAGACGGCCAACGCCAATGAGCCGGGCTGCTTCAAGTGCCATGGCGATAAACGCGGCCCCTTCACCTTCGAGCATCCTCCCATGCGCCTGGAAGGCTGTACGGCCTGCCATGAACCGCACGGCTCGGCCAACCCGCGCATGTTGACGCGTGCCCAGGTCAGCCTGGTTTGCCTGGAATGCCACGCCAACCTGGCGCTGCCTGCGCCGCCAGCCAATGGAACTCTGGGAACTGTACCGCCGTCGTTCCATGATCTGCGCTCGCCGCGTTTCCAGAACTGCACCGTTTGTCACCACCAGGTGCATGGTTCCTATGTGGACCGGGACTTTTTGAAATGAGACTCCCACTGGCCTTACTCCCGATCGCCGTGGCACTGATCGCCACGGCCCACGCCCAGCAGCCTGCCGCGCAGGATCCGCAGACCAAAGCGGACGCGGCGGCGCAAACGCCCCCGGGGCAGGCTCCGGCAGCGGCTCCGGCCTCGGCCGGGGATCTCGTGCCTGCCACCGAAAACTGGATTAACGGCAGTATCGATCTCGGGTATCTCATCACCGGTGTCCACGGAAATAACCAGGAGTTTCGCAGCGTGGTCGACGAGCGCGACGGACCGCGTGTTCTGGGCCTCGATTTCACGCTCTTTGACGAATCGAAGGATTTCTTCGATCGATTCCACGGCCAAGCCTACGGCTGGGGTGGCAGTCCCTACAACACGGCTCACCTGGACGTCGCCCGGCACGATTTATACAGCTTCACCTTCGACTACCGCGACATCGCCTATTTCAACGGCATTCCCTCGTTTGCCAATCCCACGGCTCCGGCGGGCTTCGACCAGCAATCGTTCGACATCCATCGCCGCATGTTGAGCGTGGGTCTGGATCTCGCCCCTAACCGGCATATCACCCCCTACCTCGCGTACACCCACAACTCCGGCTACGGCCACGGGGAGGATACCTGGGTGGATGGTTCCAGCAATGAGTACGCGGTTCCCACCTTGCTGCGCGACAGCACCGAGAATTACCGCGGCGGTCTGCGTTTCGAATACAGCCGTTTCCACGTGACGCTGGAACAGGGCGGCACGACGTATAAAGACGACGATCAAGCCTTCGACAGCACGACCAACCCAGGGGGCACCTCGGCGCCGGTGCTGGGACAGACGCTTTCGCTGACCAGCCTCGCGCAGTCTTATGGCATCCGCGGCGACAGCATTTACAGCAAGATCCTGTTGACCGCCAATCCCACGCCGTGGCTCGATGTGTATGGCCAATTTCTCTATAGCCAGCCGAAAACCGACGTGCATTTTGCCGAGATTGCCGAGGGTAACCTGACCCTGCTGAGTTCGCTGCTTTTCTACAACGGCCAATACACCTTGGGAACGGGAGCGGCAAACCAGCCCCACACAACCGGCAACGTAGGTTTCGAAGTGCGGCCGTTCCGGCGGATGCGCATTATCGAATCCTATATGACCGACCGCTATCACGATGCCGCGTCACCGCTGGTGGCGGAGCAGATTTTCTTGACGGTGAACCCTACCACGTCCGGTCCGAATCTTCTCAACTCCCTCAACTACAGCCAGTACGTTAACTACAACCAGCAGCAGGTGGATGTATTCTACGACGTCTCGCGCAAGATCACGCTGCATGGCGGCTACCGTTTTGTTTGGGGCGATGCCCAGGAGCTGGCCAGCACGCTGAGCCCTACCGAACTGGAAAACGGCCAACTGCACCGCAACATCGGTCTGGCGGGAATGACGTACCGCGCTCTCGAGAAGCTGTGGATCAACCTCGATTACGAAGGCTCTTCGAGCGACAACGTCTACTTTCGCACCAGCCTCAACGATTACAGCAAAGGCCGGGCGAGGGTGCGCTATCAGTTCAACAACGCGCTCACCGTACAGGCGAATTTCCAGGTGTTGAACAATCAGAACCCGGCGCCCGATATCCGGTACGATTTCCAGAGCCGGGATAACTCGCTGTCGTTCACTTGGACGCCCGCGGGCAGCAAGCGCATCAGCGTGACGGGCGAGTACGATCGCTCCACGCTACGTTCCAACATCGATTATCTGGACCTGCCGTTCCTGAATTCCGCGGTTTCGGCGTACCGTGACAACGCCCACACCGCGACATCCTTGGTGGACCTGGCGCTGCCGCACGCGGCCAAGCTGACGTTCGGCGGTTCCCTGTTCGTTTCCTCCGGCAGCCGTCCCTCCCGATACTATCAACCGTTAGGACGCCTATCCGTCCCGGTTCAAAAACACGTATACTGGAACACCGAATGGACGTGGTACGGGTATGGCGAAGCGTTCTACCTCTACGAGGGGTTCGGGGCGCACGTCTTTACGACCGGCCTTAAGCTATTGCGATAGGAGGGCAGCAATGTTCATCGCGCGCGTAACGAGGGCTGGCGTGTCGGCCGCGCTCATGCTGTGGGCGGCGGATGTGAGCGGGGGCGATGCGCGGCGGGGCGAGCAGCTTTTCCAAAGCGAGCAGTGCATTCAGTGTCACAGCGTCAACGGCCGCGGGGGCAGCAGCGCTCCAGACTTGGCGCGGCGCGTGGATCGCGACTACACTCCCACCGTGATGGCCAGCCTCATGTGGAACCACGCCCCCGACATGTGGGCGGCCATGAAGAAGCAGGGCATCGTCAAGGCGGAACTCAGTCCGGAATCCGCCGCCGATCTGTTCGCTTATTTTGTGGCGGCGCGCTACTTCGAAAAGCCGGGCGATGCCGGCCGGGGGAAGCAAGCGTTCGCCGCCAAACACTGCGCCGAGTGTCACGGCATCACCACATCGAGTTTTGCCGGAGCGCCTCCCGTTGACAAATGGGAATCGCTGGCCGATCCGGCCGTGCTGGCCCAGCAGATGTGGAATCACGGCGCTAAAATGCGTGAGGCCTTCGCCAAGAAGAAACTGGCGTGGTCGCAACTGACCGGCCAGGAACTCACCGATATCCTGGTCTACTTGCAGAACCTGCCCGAGACCCGCCCCCTGGCACGCAACTTCCTCTTTCCAGCCTCCGATACGGGCGCCGCGCTTTTCCAATCGAAGGGCTGCGCCGAATGCCATAACAGCAAAGTGCCTCTGGAAGCCCGCCTGCGCAATCAGACCCTCACCGATATCGCCGCGGACATGTGGAACCACCAGCCGAGTATGAAGAATCCGCCGCCCGAACTTTCGCAGGAGGAGATGCGGCAAATCCTCGCCTACATCTGGGCGCGGCAGTATTTCCGCGGCGCCGGCAGCGCCGAACGGGGCAAGAAAGTGTTTGCCGAGAAGGCCTGCAATTCCTGCCACGGGGACCCCGCGAGCGGCGCTCCCAAGCTCGCCAAGGGGCGGGATGCGTACTCCGATATCACCATGCTATCGGCGCTGTGGGACCACGGCCCGCGCATGCTGCAGGGCATGAACGAGCGCAACCTTGCCTGGCCGCGCCTCACCCCGCAGCAAATGTCGGACCTCATCGCGTATCTGAATTCCATGTGAAGCGGCTGGATTTTGCCGGCGAAAGCCGAACCGCTGCGCGAAATCATCTCACGGACCGGCGCATCGTTGCCTCCCGGGCAACGCACACCGCGGAAAGGGCGGGTACTATCCCGCCCCTTTTTCACTTCAACGAAACGTGCCTTCCGGAATAAACTGAAACGACGCTATGCATGTCGCGGCTTTTTCGGCCCTGGTGTTCGCCGCTTCCGTACTGGCTGGATTTCTCGGGTCACTTACGGGGTTGGGCGGCGGTGTGGTGGTGACTCCGGTGCTCACCCTCCTGCTGGGCGTCGACCTGCACTACGCGATGGGCGCTTCGCTGGTTTCCGTGATCGCCACCTCTTCCGGCGCGGCCGCAGCATACGTCAAAGAAGGTTTTTCGAACGTACGCGCCGGCATGTTCCTGGAGATTGCCACCACCATGGGCGCGGTGGCGGGCGCTCACCTGGTTTCGGCTGTGCCGGCCTCCGCGCTGGCCGTTCTGTTCGGCGCCGTGCTGCTCTACTCCGCCTGGCACTCTTTTCACGCGCGAACGGAAGCGACTGCCAGTAAGCCCGATCCATTAGGCGAGCGGCTGAAACTGAACGGCTCCTATCCGGGCGCGGGAGGGCCGGTGCAGTACAAAGTCAGCCGCGTGAAAGCTGGCTTCAGCCTGATGTTCTCCGCCGGCCTGCTCTCCGGATTGCTGGGGATCGGCTCGGGCGCCCTGAAAGTGATCGCCATGGACCAGGCGATGCGCATCCCCTTCAAGGTCTCGACCACCACCAGCAATTTCATGATCGGGGTCACGGCCGCCGCCAGCGCCGGCATCTATCTGAGCCACGGTTATATTGAGCCCGGCCTGGCCATGCCGGTGATGCTCGGCGTGCTGGCCGGCTCTCTTATCGGCGCGCGCCATCTGGCGGGTGCCCGCACGCGCGTTCTGCGTTTGGTGTTTGCGGGCGTGATCGGCGTGCTGGCCCTTGAGATGCTTTACAGCGGCTTCACGGGAGGATTCCGATGACCGACGCGCGCCTCGAGACAATCATCGGCAACCTGTTGCGAACCGGTGTAAGCCTCGCCGCCGCACTCGTGTTAGCGGGCGGCGTCTGGTACCTGATCGATTCCGGCGCGAGTGCTCCCCATTACCGCCAGTTTCATCCCGACGTCCGGGGTCTCGCCGCGCTGGCCACACTGCCCCGCCCCGAAGCGCTCATATTCGCCGGATTGCTGCTGCTGATTGCCACTCCTGTCGCGCGCGTTGCCTTTTCGCTGGTTGCGTTCGTTCTGGAGCGCGACGGGCTCTATGTCCTGTTCACCGTGATCGTTCTCGTCATCTTGCTCTACAGCCTCGGCACTTCGTGGCTATAGAACAGCTAGCGCACGGGGTTGCGTAACACGCCCACGCCTTCGAGTTCGACTTCCACCACGGCGCCCGGCGCCAGTTTGCGCGTAGCCCCCGGCGTTCCCGTGTAAATCACGTCTCCTGGCTCGAGCGTCACCCAGCCACTCACCCAGCTCACGATGGCCGCGCCGTCAAAAATCAGATCCGCCGTTGTCTGTTTTTGAACGATTTCTCCATTCAGGCGCGTTTCCAGCATTAAGTTGCCATAATTCAGGCCCGTTACCACCGCCGGTCCCAACGGGGCGAACGTGTCGGAGCCCTTGGCGCGCCACCATTGCAGGTCTTTCCCCGGCCCGTGCTGCCAATTGCGCTCGCTGACGTCATTGCCGCATGTGACGCCGAAAATCGCTCCGCCGGCTTCCTCCGGCGATGCGTTCTTCACGCGTTTGCCGATCACCAGGACCATCTCGCCTTCATAGTGCACGTCGGTTGCGTCGCGTGGAATCTCGATCGGACCTTCCGGGTCCTGCAAGGCGCTCACCGGTTTGTAGAACATGGCGGGGTGCGCCGGCTGAGGCCTTCCGCCCAAGTGGCTTTTGTAGTTCAATCCCACCGCGAGAATCTTTCCCGGCCGGCACGGGTACAACAAGGTAACCTCGGAGAGCCGAAGCGTGGCGCCGGTTTCGGAATGCTCGAAAAGATCGCCGCGGAGCTCGCGGATAATTTCGCCGTCCAGGATGCCGTAAGAAACGGCCGAGCGTGAGCGATAGCGGATGTACTTGGTCACGTCCCGCTATTGTAGCGAACGGGCGGACCGCCCTTGGTGCGTATCGCCCCGCATCGGGTTTGCCCCGCGTGGATGCTTGCGATACAGTTTCAGATACCATGCCGGGTGTTGACACTTTCGCAGCGGTCGAGATCGAAACGGAGGAGGAGCCTCGATTGCTGGCCGCGGCCGAGCCGGAATTGCCTTTTCGCATTCTTGTGCTGGGGGATTTCACAGGCGGGGTGGGACGCAACCGCGCGGTGATTGAAATCGATCGTGACCGTTTCAACGAAGTCCTGGCCTTGTTCTCTCCCGAAGCGCGGGTCGCGATTTGCGAGGAGCCGCTTGCCATCCGCTTTCGCGCGTTGGAGGATTTTCATCCGGATAGGTTGTTCGACTCGCTGGCGCCTTTTGCCGCGCTTCGCGATTTGCGCCGCCGCCTTTCCGATCCCGCTACATTCGCCTCGGCCGCCGCTCAGATCGCGCCTGCACGCGCCACTGTCCCCGCCAGCGAGTGGGACCGCATGCTGCGCGAGATGGTCGAACCCTACGCCGCGCCGCGAGCCGCTCCGCGCCAAGCCGAGCTGATCGCCCAGGCCGAAGCCGCCATGAGCGGACACATGTGCGCCATCCTCCATCACCCCGCCTTCCGCGCCATCGAAGCCGCGTGGCGTGGCGTGCACTTCCTGGTGCGCCGTCTCGAAACCGGCCGCAGACTCAGAATCTACGTCCTCGACGTAGGCAAAGAGGAGCTGCTGAGCGGCGCCGGATTGGCCGCCTTGCGCTACGAGCTCTCCGCGGAGGATTGGGCGGTTGTCGCCGGCCTGTATGAATTTGCGCCGCCCGATGAGCCCGCCCTGCTGCGGATCGCATCCCTGGCTCGCGCCGCGCGTGCCCCGTTCCTCGCCGGTCTCGCGCCGGAGGCGGCCGGAGTTGCCGGAATCTTCTCCGAACTGCGCCTCGCCGCGGATGCGCCTTCGATCGGCTTGGCATCGCCGCGGTTTCTTCTCCGCCTGCCGTATGGCAGCGAAGCGGATCAAACCGCGAGCTTCGCCTTCGAAGAGATGCCATCGCCCCCCGAGCACAAGCGGTACTTGTGGGGCAATCCGGCCATCGCATGCGCGTTTCTGCTGGGCGATGCGTTCACGCGATACGGCTGGAATCTGAATCCCGGCGCCAGCCAGACCATCGAAGGACTCCCGCTCCACGTGTCGAAGATCGATGGCGTGCCGGAGCCGACGCCTTGTGCCGAGGTGCTGCTCACGGAGGATGCCGCCGAAGCGCTGCTCGATCGCGGGTTCATCCCGCTCGCATCCATCAAGGGGACCGGCAGCATCAGGGTGGTTCGCTTCCAATCCGTGGCCAACCCCTCAACTCCGCTCGCCGGCCGCTGGTAAGAGACGCTTCCCGCAGTTTCGAACGAGCATCGGTTCGCTCGTCAGCTTGCAATCGAGCGACCGATTCGCGTCGCGCACCCTCGCTCTTGCATTTTTTTCTTGACTTTCATCGCGAACAACTTTATATATGAATCACATTGCGATTTTTTTCAGTCGCAAAATTTGATGTTAGGGAGAATCAATCGATGAAGAGCGCAACGAAGAAAGCCGCCCCGAAGAAGAAAGCTGCTCCGAAAAAGAAAAAGTAGCTTGGGCGCGCCCTGAAGAAGGGCTAACAACAGGTTCCACTCCAGGCCCCGATTTTCGGGGCCTTTTTCTTTTTCCGGGACTTTTCTTCCCGCCTTCTCCTTCACTCCTTCCGCGCGGTCGCCACTCGAAACGTCTCTCCCATCCCCACCAGCAGGGTCTTCAGTTGCATCCTCCGCCGCGCCGCCTCGCGTTCGCTCTCGGCCGCCAGCGCCGCCGCGAACCGGTCCGGCTCTCCCGCTTCCAGGATCGTCCTCGCCAGGTTTTCGAAACTTTCCCGGCGCAAACCGAATTGTTCCCCGTGCTCCTCGATGGCCGTGAAATTCACATGCGCCGTAATGTCGCGCTCGCCGGGATCGGTCAGTACGTCTTCGCGTGCGGTGTGGCGGCGATAGCCCATCAATGTGCCGGCGGGAAATCGCACCGCTTCGGCGCGTGTATACCCGTAGTCGATACTCACCACGTAACCTCTCTCCAGCGCACCCGCGACCCGTTCGATCCACGCTAGCGCGTCGAGATTCGCCTCGTATCGCCAACCCTCTTCGGGCGGCGGATAATAGCGAGTCAGGTAGTCCACCACTTCCGGCCGCGCGCGTCCGCCTATCTCCCATACGAACCGCCCGTTGGAAAACCCGACGCGCTGCTCGTGGAACGCGCCGTTCCGCCAAACCGCCACCTCCACCGGCAGCGCGTCGAAGAATTCGTTAGAAAACACAACACCTTGGAAATGTTCCGGTAAATCCGCCGCGTCAAGCTCCACCGGAATGTAGTGCCATTCCGCAAACGCCTGCGCCATCTCGGTTCTTCCAGCGCCCAGTTCCACCACCGCGAAATCTCGTGGCCGGCCCATGGCAACGTAAAGCCGGCGGATCCGCGCGGCCATCAGAATTCCGAATACCGGCTGGATCTGCTCCGCGGTGAAGAAGTCGCCCTGCTTGCCGAACGGATCGCGCGCCTTGCGGTAATAGCCTAACGCGGGGTGGTACAGCGCCACTTCCATGAAGCGGCGGAACGTCACGGGCCCCTCGCGCCCGATTTCCGCGGCCAGAAGCTCGCCCGCCGGCGTCATGCGCGTTCCTCCCGGCTTTGCGGAGTGTGCCGGAACATCACGGACTTATGCTAGCGTGAAATCCATGGCGCTGCCCCGCACCGTGCGCGTCAAGCTCAGCTCGGAAACGGCCGGAGCCATCTCTCTGATGCCGGTAGTCGCGCAGGAAATGCTTCTCCGCGATCTGATCGAGCACATGCTCGCCATCGCCGGCAAAGACGAGCAGCGCCTCCGCGAAATCCTCTTGCGAGGAACCTTTGTGAGCGGCGGTTCGCGTTTTCGGTGGGCCGGATGGGAGCCGGAGCTCGAAGGTCTTCGCGAACTGCTTGCCACCTTCCCCGACCCCGACCCCGCGCGCCCCTTCGACGAACGATATTGCTTCCGCGCCATCCTCCGCGGCGGACGCCAGGTTGCCGAAATTCCACGCGAAGCCGTCGCCAGCCGAGGCTTGTTCCGACGGGCTTCATTTTGGGACGCTCTGATGCAAGAAGTGCGCGGCGCGGTGCCCGCCTATTCCGGCTATTCCTACCGCGATCGTGCCGATCGCTACATTTGCGACCTGCCGGTTGCCGCCGCCGGCCGGCTGCGTTCGGCCGCGGCTGCAATCCGCCACAGCACGCTCCGCGACCGCATCCAATCCGCCGGTTTCACCGCGATCGAGCTATACGTGACGTGGCCGGCGGAGTGCGATTCGCTTCGACCGCTCCCTGACGGTCGCGGCTCCGACCAAAAGCCCGACCGTTAAGGGAGTGGACCTCGCGGACTTCGCGGCCCGGCGTAGCCGCGCTGCCTACTCCTCGGGCAATTCCCCCGTATCCTCCGCGCGATTCTCGAATTTCGTCTGCGCGTGCAGAAATACCAGGTTCACCGTGCCGATCGGGCCGTTGCGCTGTTTGGCGATGATCAACTCCGCCAGGCCGCGCAAGCTCTCCTGGTCGCGTTTATACACTTCTTCGCGGAAGATGAAGCCCACCAGGTCGGCATCCTGCTCGATCGATCCCGATTCGCGCAGGTCGCTCAATTGCGGCCGGTGATCGCCCTGCCGGGATTCCACCGCGCGGCTCAACTGCGAAAGCACCAGCAAGGGCACATTCAATTCCTTGGCTAGAAGCTTCATGCCGCGCGAAAGGGCGCTCACCTCCTGGTTGCGGTTCTCAAAACGTCCCTGCGCGGTCATCAATTGCAGGTAGTCCACGATTACCAGGCCCACATGATGCCGTTCCGCCTGCAACCGGCGCAGCTTGGCGTGCATGTCCATCAGGTGAATGCCGGGTGTGTCGTCGATATAGAGCGGCGCCTCGACCAGTGCATTCAGCGCGTCCTTCAGTTTTCGCCGCTCTTCCTGATTGAGGTAGCCCGCGCGGAAGCGGTGGCTGTCCACCCGCGCCGTGGAGCACAGCATGCGGGTCAGCAGCGATTCCTTCGACATTTCGAGCGAGAAGACCGCCACCGTCTGCTTGAGTTTCAGGGCCACGTGCTGCGCGACGTTCAACGCCAGGGCGGTTTTTCCCATGGAAGGGCGCCCGGCGAGAATGAATAAATCGCCGCCGTGCAGCCCGCCGGTGTATTCGTCGAATTTGGCGAACCCGGTACTGATGCCCTTGATCCGCTTGCTGGGGTCGAGAAAGGCGGTGAGGCCGCCGTCATAATCATCCAGAATCTGGTGCGGCGTGAGCAGCCCGGCTTTCACGCGCGCGTCGCCCAGCTTGAGCAGCGTCTCTTCCGCCCCGGCCAGTATTTCGTCCGGCTGCTCTTCGCCCATCAGGCAGCGATTCATCATGTGCTGCGAGGCGAAGATGATGCGGCGCAGGATGGCCTTGTCCTTGACGATACGGATGTAGCTGTCGAGGTTGGGGATTTGCGGCAGCCCGTCGTCCAACGAAACCAGGTAACTCAGCCCGTCGCAAGCTTCCAGCTCGTTGAACTTCATCAGCTCGTTGGCTACGGTGATGCGGTCGATGCGCTCGCCCCGCTCCTGCAACTCGCCCATGCGTCTGAAGATGCGCCGGTGCTTCTCCAGGCTGAAGTCGTCGGCTTCCAGCGTTCCAGCGGCTTGCACATACAGGCTGTCGTCGAGCAGTATCGAGCCGAGCACGAACTTTTCGGCATCCAGATTTACGGGAAGACCTTTTTCGGTGACGTTGGTAGCGGACATGATGACGAATGAACTAGCTTAAGCCTTCCGGGCGCCCCCATTTCGCGGAAACTTTTTGCCCTATATTTGAGGGGCTTAGCTTTCGGAAAAAACATGGACCTGGACCAGCCGGCGAGGGCGCATCCAACTGCCGCGCAATCAAGCAACCAGAACTCGAATTGCGTAACGATGCACAAATACCCACAGCCTTTCAACAGGCCGCGACGCGGTTCTTTATTTCTTGTAGCCGATTTGCCGGCCGGAAGCCAGAGTTTTATGTTGAAGCCCACACGTTTTCCCGCCAGACCCACGCAAATTCGCGATAATCGCCTCTGAGGAGGAACCGCCGATGCCCGTCTGGGTCTTATCGCAGACCATGTGGCACGATATTTTTGCCGTTGGAGCGCCCGTGCTGGAGAAGATCTTTCGTCCAGTGGTGGTTTATTTTTTCCTGGTGGCCTTGCTGCGGGTGTTCGGCAAACGCGAACTGGCCCAACTCAACCCTTTCGACCTGGTGGTTCTGCTCTCGCTCTCCAATACCGTGCAGAATGCCATCATTGGCAACGATAATTCCCTCACCGGGGGTCTGATCGGCGCTTTCACGCTGCTGGCGATCAATTACCTGGTGGTGCGCTTTCTGTTCCGGCACCGCCGCCTCGACCAGATCTTCGAAGGCAAACCCGAAGTGCTGGTGGAGCGGGGCAAGATCCTAAGGAAAGCGCTGGCGAAGGAGCTGCTGACGCGTTCGGAGCTGATGACCGTGCTGCACCGTCAGGGATTCGACAGCCTGGAGGAAGTGGAACGGTGCGTCCTGGAACCCGGCGGGACGTTCTATGTGCAACGCAAGCTCCCGCCCGAGGGCGATCTGCGTCACGCCGAACTGGTGGCGCGACTGGATGAGCTAGGCGGCAAACTGGAGCGCCTGCTGAACCCGCAGCGCGGCCTATGACACGACCTTGAGGATCTCCGGCGGTTCCGCCTCGTCTTTGGATACCGGCGCGATCGCCCGATCCACATAGCTTCGCGCCGCGGGATCGTGCTTCAGCTTACGCCGCAGGCGGTAAAGGTGCACGATCTCGCGCGCCAGTCTCACATGTTTGCCCACGAGTTCGCCCACATACCGCGGATAAAATATCAGCGGATTCTCCCGCGCAAAGGTCGGCCGGCGGTTGGTGCGCGACTTCAAACGCAGATATCCGCCCTGTAACGGGTCCACCTTCTCAAGGACGATGCACGCATAGAACCACAGCAACAGGAACATCATGTTCCCGGCGCTCATACCCGGCGTGGCGGCGGCTCGCCGCAGCACGGTCTCCATGTGCGCGCGAGAGAAGTAGGAAAGCCACGAATCCCGGTACACTCGCTGCCATTCGCCGGTGGGCATACGCGCGTGCGTGGTCGTGACGTGTTCCAGGTCGTATTTATTCAAATCCGGATCGAGCCAGGCGCCGGATCGGACCAACCGCAGGTGGTCCTCGGAGCCGGGCAGCGGGGTGAGGCAATGCGGCTCCAGCAAATCGATAGGCAGCTCGCGTTGAATGGTGGCGATATCGCGGCGGACCGATTCCGGCGTGTCCTCGGGGAAGCCGACGATGTAGCCGGCGAACACCGTGGTGCCCACGCGCTTCCACTCGAGCAGCATCCCGCGGTATTCGGCGATTTTGTTCTGCTTCTTGCGGCTGCCCAGGAGGCTCTCCGGGTGGATGCTTTCCAAGCCGATGAAGACCCGCGCCACGCCCGCGCGGCCCGCTTTCTCGATGAAGCGCGGCAGACGGTGGCACATGGTGTCCACCTGGATCACGAACTTGATGTTCAGCCGCTCCGTCTCGCGCATGGCGATGAGGCGGTCAAAGATGGGTTCCCACTCGCGGTTGCGCGCGAAGTTGTCGTCCGTGATAAAGAACCGGTTGATACCTTGCGCCAGATTGCGGCGGACGATTTGCTCCACGTCGTCGGCGGACCGCGACCGGCTCTTGCGGCCCTGCACGTTGATGATGGTGCAAAAAGAGCAGAGGAAGGGGCAGCCGCGCCCGGCGTCGAAGCTGGTCATGTTGCCACCGGTGCGGCGGACGCGCGCTTCGGGCAGAAACGGAACGGGCGCGCCCGGGAGGCCGGGCAGATCGTCCATATAGTTGTATAGCGGCTTTAGCTGTCCGTTCCAGGCGTCACGAAGCACCTCATCGAGCCGGCCCTCCGCCTCCCCGGCATAGAGCGAGATGCCCAGCTCCGAGGCTTCCTTGAGTTCCGGCGGCAACTCGGGCATCATCGCCACACATCCCGAGACATGAAAACCGCCCATCGAGACCTGGATGCCGGCGGCGCGCAGCGGCCGGGCAATGTCCATCGCCCTTGGGAACTGGTTGGATTGCACGCCCACCAACCCCACCATGCCGGGCCGGCCGCGGAGTTGCTTGACGATACGCTTCAGCGGCACCAGCGTGTTGGTCTCGTCGTACGCTTTGACGACGATCTCAACGTCTTCTCCCAGCACACGGCGGCGGTTGCAATCGAGCGCCAGACCGTTGAGGCACGCGAGCGTGTTCGAGGGGATGGCGGAACGCACCCACTGGATGATATAGCCGTCATCATCGTAGTGCGATGGCTTCAACAGCACTAACAGGAACTTTTGCAAAGCGCCCAACTTATTTCGATAGCGTATCGCATGGGAGGCCGGATGCCAAGTACGCCGCCGCTCTCCCGCTCTCCTCCCTCTCCAATACCGTGCAGAATGCGGAGGTGAGCCTCGACCAGCAGGGTCTGGCAAGCAGGTGGCGGCCAAGATGCCCGGCAGCATGGGAAAATGGCTGGCAAGATGTTACCACCTGTGACAGCCCTTGCGCCGGAAGCCACGCTCCGCTATGTTGGAACACAACGAATGAGAAATGTTTCCACCAGCCCGGCCGCCATGAGGCCGGGCGAAGGTATTCGGCAGCGTGCCAGCGCGTTGCGCGGACTAGGCCGCGTAGCCCACGCGTGGGGTCCTTATGCCGCGGGTTTATACGGACGGTGCACCTATGGACCAGCGGTAAATTAAGAAAGAATTGGAAGTTAGGCTCTGTGGCCGATATCGACATCACCCAAACCGAGGCCGATGCTCTGATCGCAATGGAAAAGCGGTGGGCCGACGACAGGCAATGGTCCTTCCCCGGTCCTGGTGGCAGACTTGCGATTCCTCTCACTTCTATCGACAAACGAGAGAATTTCATGCTTGACGTTACGCGCGCGCAATTGAAACTCGCCAAAGCCACGTACCAGAACCGGGCGCGACAGGCGATTGTCCTGATGCGCCTGGATCTCGACGGGTCGCCCCACCGCAACCCGGATGGGGAGGAGATCCCGTGTCCACATCTTCACATCTACCGCGAGGGATTCGGCGATAAATGGGCCGAACCGGCGCCGCCTGACATCTACCCCAATCCGGCAGATCTGTTTTCAACGTTTGAGGCGTTCATGAAGCACTGCAACATCACCGCGCCGCCCGATATTCAGTTGGGACTGTTCTAATGAGCATTACGACCGAGATTGAGAAGCTTCTGAGCGACTACCGGGCGTGGCTGCAGGACAAAACCACGCTCCGCGAGTTGCGTGATGACTGGGTCGAAATCACGACACCCTATGTCGATCGCCATAACGATACGCTTCAAATCTACGCGCGCCGCCAGAACGGCGGGTACCTTTTGACTGACGATAGCTATACCATTCATGATCTCGAAGCCTCCGGCTGTAACCTCGCCACGGAGAAGCGCCAGGACCTCCTGAAAATGACGCTGAACGGTTTCGGCGTGAGGCTCAATGGAGAAGCCCTTGAGATCCAGGCATCACCGGAAAGCTTCCCATTACGTAAGCACAATCTCATTCAAGCTATCCTCGCGGTGAACGATCTTTTCTACCTCGCCAAGCCGGTTGTGGAGAGCTTGTTTTTTGAAGACGTGATAGCATGGCTGGACGCCAACGACATCCGCTACACCCCGAAGGCGAAGTTCACTGGCATCAGCGGCTATGACCACTTGTTCGACTTCGTCATCCCGAAATCCCGAAAGCGGCCGGAGCGGATACTACAGGCCATCAATCGCCCAACGCGTGACAACGCGGAAGCTTTTATTTACGCCTGGAACGATACGCGAGAAGTGAGGCCTCCAGAGTCCAAGGCGTACGCAGTCTTAAATGACCTTGAGCAGTCGATTTCCGTCAACGTCATGGATGCGTTTCGAAACTATTCAATACATCCTGTTGCTTGGACCAATCGAGCCGAAGTGGTTACTGAACTGGCTGCTTGATTAGTGTCTATCGGGCGGCTAGTCTGCCACCTTCCCTGTCCTGGCCGAAGATGCTTCAAGCGACCCGCAGGCTGCAACTGCTCTCCGCCTCACCGTTTGGGCCGGTGACGCGTTCGGCAATGTGCAATTCCCGGCCGTCGGCGGAAAATGTCAGACGGCGTTCGAACTTGAGCGTCATCCCTCGGATCTTCCACTTCGAATGCTCCACTAACGTATCGCCCCGCCATTCGTGCGAGCCCCGATGCTCCAGACGCCGCCGGTCGTCCGGGCTGTTTTCCACGAAGCCGCCTCCACCGCCAGCGATTGCAAGCTGCGATAAGCGTTCGACACGTCTCGCAGAAGGGTGAGTGCGTCCATAAGCATCCCCATTCTACAACCCGAACCCTCGCCCCATGCCTTCTGGCCGAAAACCACCACCGCGCGGTGCGGCGGCAACCAGCGCTCCGCATCGGCGCTTCCGATTTTTCAATCGGTTGCACGTGGCATCGAATTTGCACTTGGCAACAGCGGCAAACGGAGGTTCTTATGAAAACGAAATTGCTTGCGTTGGTGCTTCTGGCCGGCGGTGCCGCTTTGGCAGGGCCGCGGGTGGTAGTCGGAATCGGTGTCGGCGGATATTACCCGGCGCCCGCTCCAGTGGTGGCGTGTTGGGCTCGCCCGCCATACGCGCATTCGTACTGGGTCGCGCCGCGTTACTTCGGCCACCGCTACTACGGCGGTTATTGGCGCAGGTAACCCACCGCGGCTTCCGCGCCGTTCCCCAGCCCTGCCCACGGGCCGGGACCGTCGGGAGCGTCGGCGGTTTCTCCGTTGCGGCGTATCGCGCGGAGAAGGTCGAGCGCCTCGGGGAGGGCGAACTGTTCGCCGATAAACGCCGCCAGAAACCGTCCGCCGCGAATCTCTCCGCGCAGCTCCATTCTTCGCAGCGCTCCCAGCAGGTCGCGCCATGCTGGAGCCAACGTTTCGCGGAATGCCGCATCGCGGAAGACCACCCCCCACCGCAGGAGCAACTGCCGAGCGAAAGCTTCGGCGTTGCCCTCGGGGGAGGGGTTGGTGTGGCGCAGCAGGCCCCAGCGGCCCGGCGCGTGGCGCGGCCGCGCGCTCCGGCCTCGTCCCTCGCCGCGCCGCCGTTTGGGGTCGAGCAGGGCGCGTAAGTTCTCGAAGCCATCCGCCGTCACCAGTCCGGCGGCTACCAGCTCCCACAGCGCGTCTTCCACTTCGCTCGCCAGGCGCCCGGTGGCGCGCACCAGGTCGGCGAAAAAGGATGCACCTTGCGCTTCCAGCACCGCCAGTGTTTCCCGCGCCGGATGCGAAAGCGATTCGCGCGCCGAGGACTGCGGGGTGGCCAGCAGCCAGGACGAATCGTCGCGCAGAAACATCGCCAGCGGCGCCACGCGCGTGGGCCGCACCCGGCGGCTTCTTTCCGGCTCCTCTTCGCGTTCGAAAGCCGGGTGCGGCGAAATGCGCCCCCAACTGACTTCGCCCGAAAGACACAGCTCATCCAGGTACGCCGGCTGGTAACGCGCAATGCGCCGCGGCAGAATCTCCGATTCCCACGCCGCGGCCGGGAATTCGCAGCCTTGCAACTGCTTCACGATTTGCAAGGTCCCATCCACACCGTGCAACTGGCTGCCCGGTGAAAGGTGCTGCCAGCGATGCAGAAAGGCGAAGAATTCGGCGGTGGTGACCGGCTCGATCTCGCGCCGCAACCGCCCCACCGTCAGCCGATGAATGCGCGCCAGCAGGCGCCGGTGGCACCACTCCAGCTCCTCGCCGTCGGTGAACCGCCCGCGCAGAATCTGTCCCTCGGCTTCGAGTTGCGCCAGTGCCTCATCCACGTCGCCCGGCGGGAGCGCCAGGCTGGCCGCCAATTCGGAAGCGCGCACAGGCCCCGACGATTCGAACCACCCGCGCAGAATCTCGACCGCCCGGTGGGCGATCTCGCGGCGTTCCGTGGCCACCCAAAAGTCGCGCCCCTCGATCGTAAGCGTGACGGCGCGTCCCGCCGCGGCGAGGCCGGCGTAAAGCCCGGCTTCACTCCCGCTGGCAGGCATTCGCACCAGCGTCAGCAAGGCCTCGTGGAGCTCATCGGCATCGCGCATCGGCGGCCAGGCTTCGGCGGCGACCTGGGCGATGGCTTCGGGATCGAGCGCGCCCGCGCCCTCGGCAAAATCCATCCGTAGCGTGCCGCGAATCTGCACCGCGCGCGTCCGCCGCTCTTCGATCGGGGCATCGTCGAGGAAGGCGTAGGGATTGGCATTCAGAATCTCGTGCGAAAATGGCGACGGCTCCGGCGTATCGATGGCCACGCGCTCGATGCGCCCATCGCGCAGGGCCTCGAGCATGGCGCGCAGACCCGCCAGGTCCATCGCTTCGTACAGGCAGTTATCGATGGTTTCCTTCACCAGGGGATGATCGGGAATCGAAATCTCGCATTGCAGGTTCTCGGGACAGGCGATCTGGTCGGGGAAGACGGCGGCCATCAGGTCGTCGGCGCGCATGCGCACGATCGGCGGCGGCATCTTGCGGCCACCCGAGTAGCGCGGAATAGCCAGGGCGCGGGTGGCGTTCCATCGCCAGCGGGCGGCAAACATGGGCGCCGCGAGCAGCGCATCGGTGAGCACCTCTTCCACCGTCTCCGGACGCAGAAACTCGAACACAACTTCGAGCGGAAACGAATGCTGCTCGCCGAGCGAAATCACGATGCCGTTATCGGTAGCCGCGGCTTGCAACTCGAAATTGAAGGTGCGGCAGAACCGTTTGCGGAGCGCCAGCCCCCAGGCGCGGTTGATGCGCGCCCCGAAAGGAGCGTGGAGGACGAGCTGCATGCCGCCGCTTTCGTCGAAAAACCGCTCGGCCACCAGGCGTTTGTTCGTGGGGATGGTGCCTAGCGCAGCGCGGCCGGCCAGCACATAGGCCACCGCCTGTTCGGCGCCGAGGCGGTCGAGCCCGCATTCGGCTTCCAGCCATTCTGGCGCCGGACGGTCCGCGATGTCCTCGCGCAGCCGCGCCACTTCGTCGGAAAGCTCGCGCGTGCGGCCGGGCGCTTCGCCGCGCCAGAAAGGAATATTGGGCGCCGCGCCATGAGCGTCTTCCACGCGAACGCGGCCCTGCTCGACGCGGCGGATTCGCCAGGAGCCGGTTCCCAACAGGAAAACGTCGCCAATCACGCTCTCGACGGCGAAATCCTCATCCACCGAGCCCACCATCTTGCCTTCAGGCTCGGCGATCACGGTGAATTGAGACGTATCGGGAATCGCTCCGCCGGAGGTGATGGCCGTCAAACGCGCCGCCCGGCGCCCGCGCAGGCGACGATTCACGCCATCGCGATGCAGATAAGCGCCGCTGCGCCCGCGCGCCGTGGCAATGCCCTCGGAAAGCATGGCCAGCACATCGTCGAAGGTCTGGCGCGGCAGAGTCCTGTACGGCCAGGCGCTACGCATGAGCGCGAACAGCTCGTCTTCGCCGAATTCTTCGGCGGCGCAGGCGGCCACCATCTGCTGCGCCAAAATGTCGAGAGCGTTGCGGGGGATTTCGATCCGGTCAAGCTCGCCGCGGCGGATGGCGCGCACCAGGGCGGCGCATTCGATCAGCTCGTCGCGCGTGGTGGCGAAGATGCGGCCCTTGGATAGAGCGCCCACCCAGTGCCCGGCGCGGCCGATGCGCTGCAAACCGATGGCGATGGAGCGCGGCGAACCGATTTGCACTACCAGGTCCACAGTGCCGATATCGATCCCCAGCTCGAGCGACGCCGTGGCCACCACGGCGCGCAATTCGCCCGCCTTGAGACGCCGTTCGGCATCCAGGCGCAACGCGCGCGCCAGGCTGCCATGATGCGGCAGCACGGCGTTTTCGCCCAACCGCTCGGCCAAATGGTGCGAGACGCGCTCGGATAGCCGGCGGGTGTTGACGAATACCAGCGTGGTGCGATTCTGGCGGATCAGCTCGGCCGTGCGGTCGTAGATCTCGTTCCACATCTCGGTGCTGGCCACGGGTCCGAGCTCGTCGCGCGGCACTTCCACCGCCAACTCCATGGCGCGGCGATGGCCGACGTTGACTACCGCCGCATCGTCGCTCAAGAACGCCGCCACATCCGCCAGCGGGTTGACCGTCGCGGAAAGGCCGACGCGCTGGGGTTTCGCGCCGCCGCTCTGCTCCACCAGCCGGTCGAGCCGAGCCAGCGTCAGGGCCAGGTGGGACCCGCGTTTGCTGCCGGCCACGGCATGAATCTCGTCCACGATCACGGTGCCCACGGTGCGCAACATTTCACGGGGCCGCGCGGCGGTGAGCAGGATATAGAGCGATTCAGGCGTGGTCACCAGGATGTGCGGACGGTTGCGCGTCATCTGCTGGCGCTGCCACTGCGGCGTATCGCCGGTGCGCAACGCGGTGTGGATGGGCGCCAACTCAATGCCCTGGGCGACGGCAAGCGCCGCGATCTCCGCCAACGGAGTTTCCAGGTTCTTGTGGACGTCGTTACTCAGCGCTTTGAGCGGAGAAACGTAGACGACCTCGGTTCGATCGGGCAACGGCCCCAGGCGCGCGCGGTGCACCAGGCCATCGATGGCGACCAGAAAAGCGGCGAGCGTCTTGCCGGAGCCGGTGGGAGCCGAAATGAGCACGTCGCGGCCCTCGCGGATCTTCGGCCACCCCTGGATCTGCGGTTCGGTGGCCCCGCGAAAACGCGCGGCGAACCATTCGGCGACCAGGGGATCGAAGGCGGGGAGCACTACCTGTTATTTTATGATGGAACAGGCGCCCTTGAAAATGTTCCGAAAATGGTCCGGAGCCCGGCAAACCGCGATTTCCTCGGTTGCCCTATTCGGACTCAACGCCGCCATCGCGTGGCCGCTTGCCCGCGCGGAATACCTGGATAATTTGCAATCGAACGAAGGCGCGTTCATGTCCATCGCGCGGTTCCTGCTGGAGCACTGGCCGCGCGTGGCGTGGTTTCCCTGGTTCAACGGCGGCACACCTCTCGAAAAGGCGTATTTCCCGCTGGTACCCGCACTGACGGCGGCTATCGCGTGGGTAGGACGGTGCGGGCCGGCGCATGGGCTTCACTTGCTGGCCGCGCTCGAGTTCTCGCTCGGTCCGGTATTCCTTTTTCTGTTCGCGCGCAAGGTTTCGGGGCGACTGGCGCCGTCGCTCGCGGCCGCGCTGGTGTGGAGCTTGTTGTCACCGGCGGCGCTCGTCCCGCAGATCCGGCACGAAATGGGCACGTTGTGGGGGCTGCGGCGGTTGCATACCGTGGTGTACTACGGCGAACTCCCCCACAATCTGGCGGTGAGCCTGCTGCCCCTGGCGTGGTGGCTGATGGCGCGATTTTGGGAACGACCCTGCGCGCGGCGGTTTGCGCCGGCGGTGCTGGTGACGGCGGCCCTCCTTTTGAGCAATGCCTTCGGCGTGACGGTGGCCATTATTTCATCGGCGATGCTGCTCGTCTCGCTGGATAAGTGCGGTTGGCAGCGGGTTATCTCCACGGCGGGCGTGCTGCTCACGGCGTACTTGCTGATCTGCCGCTTTCTTCCGCCCTCGCTTTTGCGGGAAGTTGGTGCGGCCGCGCCCACGCTGGGCGGGGATTACCGCGCGACTCCGGGCAGCCTGGCGATTGGCGCACTTCTGGTGGCGGCGCTGGCGGTTCTGTGGTTCGCCATGCGGCGCTGTGAAAGCGTCCTGCGTTTCGCGGCGCTTTTCACGGTTTGTTTCGGCGGCATCGCCGTTCTCTGGTACACCGGCGGAATCGCCCTGCTGCCTTCCGCTCACCGCTATATTCTGGAAGCCGAAGCCGGCGCTTCAGTAGCGCTGGCCTTCGCTTTGGCTCGCTGGCTGCGGCCCGAAGCCCTCATTTTGGCGCTGGCGCTGGTGGTGATGGATTGGCGCTTCGCGCACCACTGGATCCATCCGATCGACATCGCACAATCGGTTGCCTACAGGCAGGCGCGGTGGATCGGGACGAACCTGCCAGGCGAGCGCGTCATGGTTTCGGGCGAGAACGAATTCTGGTTCAACCTTTTCGCCGATAATCCCCAATTGGCGGCGGGACACGAAGGGGCGGCAAACTGGGTGGAACGCGTAGCGGTCTACACCATTTACAGCGGCCATAACGCGGGCGCCCGCGATGCGGCGATTTCGGTCGAGTGGTTGAAGACTTTCGGCTGCGGCGCCATTACAGTGCCGGGGCCCCAAAGCCGCGACTATTTTCACCCCTTCCGCAATCCCTACAAGTTCGAAGGCCTGCTGCCGCTAGTCTGGCGCGACAATGACGACTTCATTTACCGGGTACCTTTGCGATCGCCAGGGCTGGCGCACGTGATTCCCGCGGAGGCGCTGGTAACGGCGCGGCCGGTGCATGGCTTGGACGTGGGACCCCTGAGCCGTTACGTGGCCGCTTTAGAAGACCCGGCGATCCCCGCCGCGACGCTCGCCTGGCAGAACGCGGAGCGCGGACGAATCGTGGCGACGGTGAATCCCGGCCAAGTGGTCTCCGTCGAGATCACCTACGATCCGGGATGGCGCGCTTGGGTGGCGGGCCGGCCCGCGCTGCTCCATCCGGACGGGCTCGGGTTCATAACGATTGAGCCCCAATGCCGCGGCGACTGCATCGTCGATCTGAGGTTCGATGGCGGCGCGGAGCGGCGAATCTGCGCCGTGCTGGGCATACTGGTGGCGCTGGCGCTTACGATTGGGCTGCTGCTGCCTGGGCGCGTTCCCAATCGATAGTGGCCGCCAGGGCCTGCTCCGGCGGCTCGATTTCCGCATAGCCCAGCTCGCCGCGAATGCGGCTGGTATCGATGGCCACGTGATGGGCGAAATCGTGCGGCATGCGCTCGGCTTCGGGCAGCTCGGCGGCGGGCACCGGAAGCAATCGGCCGCGCCACCCGGCGGCGCGCCCCACTTCTCCGAGGCGCTCGGCCATGGTAGGGGTCGCGCTTTCGCCCACGTTGTAAATGCGGCCGGCGGAATTCTCCATGAGGACCGCCAGGGTGGGAGCCACCGCAACATCCCGCACGTAGCCGTGGGTCCAGCGCCAGGCGGCAAAATCCTCCGGGATGCGAATCTCGGTTTCGGTCTGCATGCGGCGCAGCCAGCCGCGAAAACGGCGCTGCGGATCGTGAGGCCCCCACACCGCCGGATAGCGCAGGATCGTGATGGGTAGCTCGCGCTGCGCCATCAGTTCCTGTTCCACCAGGATCTTGTCGTACGCTGCCGTATCGATCTCCAGCACTTTCTTCTGGCGGTACGGATAGCGCGATTCCCGCAAGGGCGCATCCTCGGAAAGCAGGCCGCTATCGGGCGGGCCGGATTCCAGCCGTTGCAAGCACCCGAAAGCGCGGTAGACGTCGCAACTGGAGATTACGATGGCGCGTCCGGCCACGCCGTGAAACAGTTCGAGGAAGCGGATGGCGTCGGCTTGGGTGAGCGCCCACATATGAAGCACGACGTGCGGCGCCATGCGGCGCAACTCGCCCGGCGGATCGGCCAGATCTCCCAGAATGCGCCGCACGCCCGAGGGCAGCGGCTCGCGGTGTTCGCCGCGGTGGAACACGGTGACTTCATGCCCCATGGCATCCAACCGCCGCACGAGGAAGGGCCCCGTCAGGCCGGTGCCGCCGAGTACGAGTACACGCATGGGGGTCCTCCTTAAGGCAATGATACAAGCATGCCCGCGTCCGCTGTTGGTACGATCGGATGGATATGCGGATCGCGGTTCTCGCCGACATTCACGGTAATCTCCTCGCGCTCGAAGCCGTCATCGCCGACCTGCGCACTCATAAACCCGATTTGGTGGTGAACCTGGGGGATCATGTATCCGGTCCGTTGTGGGCAGCGGAAACCGCGGATCTGCTCACGTCCCTCGCTGGTTGGATACACATCCGCGGGAACCACGACCGGCAATTGATCGAAGTTCCGCACGACAAAATGGGGCCATCGGACCGTGCCGCGAGCGAGCGCCTCTCGCCCGCCCACATGGCGTGGCTGCGCTCTTTGCCAACTTGCAAAATCGTCGTGGAGGGTGTGCTGCTCTGTCACGGCACGCCGCAATCCGACAACGATTATCTGGTGGAGGATGTCTCAACCGGCTTCGCCAGGCTTGCCGACCGCCAGGAGATCCGCTCGCGCGCCGGTGCGGCCACCGGCATTATTCTCTGCGGGCACTCCCATCTGCCGAACTTCGTGCAGCTTGACGAGCGGACCATGGTGGCGAACCCCGGAAGCGTTGGCCTTCAGGCGTACCCGGATTTCGAGCACCGCTTTCCACATGTCATAGAGTGCGGCAGCCCGCATGCCCGCTATCTGCTGCTTGATCGCGCCGCCGGCCGGTGGCGCGCGACCTTTCGTGCGATTGAATACGATTGGGAGAGCGCGGCCCGGCTGGCCGATGCCGGAGCGCGGCCTGACTGGCACAAGGCGCTGCTCACCGGCTACGCGCTTCGCGAGGCCGAACCGGTTCCATAGGCATCGGCGTCCATGATTACAGCCTCTGCCCGATCCTTTCGGCGGCCGCCTTCGAATCGATTACGGGATGTACTTCGAACTCGACCAGATCGTTCCAGTTGGCCATCCACTGGTCGAGCAGCGCGCGGTCGTGAGTTTCCATCAATTGATAGCAGCGTTCGAGCTTTTCATCCACCCAACTCGCCACATATCGCAGGCCTTCGGGAGCCAGGCGGCCGCGCTCGCGGAACCGGCGATAAACGGGCAGGGCATCCCGGTTCCTAAAGTGCTCCACGATCATATACAGCGTTTGCGGAAGCGGAGATTCGCCGGCACTCATGATTCCGATGGTAACGCCGCCCACCCCCCGTCACATCCTTGGTGATGAAGTTGCTATAAAGCACTTAAGCTATCATGTTCAAGGTGCGCCATCCGCTCGCCTTCGTCATTGGCCTGCTCGTGCTGCTGATGGCCGCAAATCCGTGTCAGGTGCGCGGCCAAAGCGCGAAATACGAGGGGAAGCGGATTGTCACCATTCAATTCGAACCGCGTCAGCAGCCGCTGGAACCGGCTGAAATCAACCAACTGCTGCCTTTGCACCGCGACCAGCCCTTGCGCATGGCGGACGTGGGCGCCGCCATCCAGCGCCTCTTCGCCACCGGGTGCTACGCCGATATTCAGGTGGACGCGCAGCCTTACCAGGATGGCGTGATCATCCGGTTCCTCACCAAGAACAACTGGTTTATCGGCCATGTTCAAGTGACAGGCGATTTCTCCAGCCCGCCCAATACCGGCCAACTGGAAAATGCCACGCGCCTCGACCTGGGCCAGCCTTACACCCCGGCCAAGTTGACGGAGGCCGTCAACAGTCAGAGCCAACTGCTCGCATCCAACGGATATTTCCGCGGCAGCATTCATCCGGTCTTCGATTGGGACAATGACTATCAACAGGCCAACATCCGTTTCGAAGTGGATGCCGGCCGACGGGCCCGATTCGGCACACCTGTGCTGACCGGCAATATCCAGTTAGACCCCAACCGGGTCCTGGCCGCGACCAGGTTCCAGCGATGGATCATCCACACCTGGAAACCGATGACCCAACCGCGCCTGCGGCAGGCGCTCGAAAGCGTGCGGGCCTTCTACGAAAAGGACCACCGGCTGGAGGCGAAAGTCACGCTGGACGCCATAAAATACGACGCCGAGACCAACGCCGTGACTCCCACGCTGCACATCGATGCCGGCCCGCGCATACAGGTGCATGCCGTGGGGGCCAAGGTTTCGCGGAGGTTGCTCCAGCGCTATGTCCCCATCTTCGAAGAGCACACCGTGGATACCGACCTGCTGAGCGAAGGGGCGCGCAACCTCCAGGACTATCTGCAAGCCGAAGGGTATTTCGATGCCGAGGTGGGATTCAAAGAGCAGGCGGTGCTCAACGATCGCGGCACCATCGATTACCTTATAAACCCCGGTTCGCGGCATAAGCTGGTTCACCTGGAAATTCACGGCAACCGGTATTTCACCTCCGATGCCATTCGTGAACGGATGCTGGTGCGGACCGCCTCCTTTCTGCGATTTCCGCGCGGCCGATTCAGCCGCAACTTGCTGCGCCGCGATGAGGAGACCATCGCGAACCTGTATCAATCGAACGGTTTCCGCGATGTGAAAGTGACCCATCAAATAGAGGACAACTACCAGGGCATTGCGAGCGATCTGGCGGTTTCGCTCCGCATCGAGGAAGGCCCGCAGATACTGGTGGCGAGCCTGACCGTGGAAGGAATCGAGCGGCTCGATAAGCAGGAGATTCTTTCGAAGCTCGGTTCGGTGGTGCATCAGCCGTTTAGCGAATTCACGGTGGCGGTGGACCGCGATACCATCCTGGCCCAGTACTTCCAAAGCGGGTTTCCCAACGCCATGTTCGAGTGGAGCTCGAAACCCGCGGCCGAGCCAAACCAGGTGGACCTGCGCTACACCATTCGCGAGGGCGGCCAGATGTTCGTACGGCAGGTGCTCTTCAATCGCGATGGCCTGAAGCACGCGCGCCCCTCGCTGGTCTATCGGAACCTGACGTTGAATCCGGGAGATCCGCTATCCCCTACCGCCATGAGCGAAACGCAGCGCAAACTCTATGAACTGGGTGTCTTCGCGCGCGTGGATATGGCCGTCCAGGACCCGGACGGCGCCACCGATCAGAAGTACGTGCTCTACGATCTGGACGAAGCGCGGCGCTATTCGCTGGCACTCGGCATCGGCGCCGAGTTTGCGCGCATCGGCGGATGCGAGTATTGCCTGGACGCACCGGCCGGCGCAGCCGGTTTTTCGCCGCGCGTCTCGCTGGGAGTCACGCGCAACGACCTGTGGGGCCTGGCGCACAGTATCAGCTTGCGCGGACGAGTCTCCACGCTGGAGCAGCAGGCCCTGCTCACTTACACCTGGCCGCATTTCGGCGGCAAGGACAATCTGAGCGTCGCGTTTACGGGCCTCTACGACAATTCGCGCGATGTGCGAACGTTTTCCTACAAGCGCGAGGAGGTCTCCATGCAATTGACTGACCGCTGGAGCAAGTCGCTCACGTTCTTATACCGGTACACTTACCGGCGTGTCAGCGTGGACCAGGCCACGCTCAAAATCACGCCCGAGTTGATCCCGCTGTTGTCGCAACCCGTGCTGCTGGGGTTGGTTTCAGGCACCATCGTTCAGGACCGGCGCGACGATCCCATCGATCCGCATAGAGGCATCTACAATACCGTGGATATCGGTCTCGCGGAACATGCCTTCGGCTCGGAGCGTAATTTTCTGAAGTTCCTGGCTCGCAATGCGACCTACTATCAACTGGGGGATAAGTTAGTGCTGGCTCGCAGCACCGAGGTGGGCGATATCTATGCCTTCCATTCCAACGTCAACCCGCTCGAGGACATTCCGCTGCCCGAGCGTTTCTTCGGCGGGGGCGGGTCGTCCAACCGCGGATTTCCGGAGGAACAATCCGGGCCGCGCGATACGGAAACGGGGTTCCCGATCGGCGGAACGGCGCTGTTTTTCAATCAGACGGAACTGCGGTTTCCGCTCATCGGTGACAATATAGGCGGCGTGTTATTCCACGATTTCGGCAATACCTTTTCGAGCATCGATAATCTTTCGTTTCGCGTGAAGCAGAACGGCCTCGGGGATTTCGACTATATGGTGCACGCGGTCGGCTTTGGGGTGAGATACCGCACTCCCGTCGGACCGTTTCGCGTGGACCTGGCTTACAGCATCAATCCGCCGCGCTTTTTCGGGTTCAGCGGGACCGAGCAGGACCTGGTCAACGCGGGAGTGAAGCCCTGCGCGAATGTGCCGAACCGCTGCACGACGCAAAGCGTGAGCCATTTTCAGTTCTTCTTTTCGATAGGGCAAACGTTTTGAGAGGAGCCATGCGCAAACGGATGGCGGTGATCGTTCCGCTGCTGGTGGCGGCGGCCGGGGCGGAAATCATCGATCGCATCGTCGTCTCCGTGGGCGGACGCGTCATCACCACGACCGACCTGGAGGGGGAGATCCGCGTCGCCGCCTTCCTCAACGGCGTCAAACCGGATTTAACCCCGCGGGGCAAGCGGGCCACGGCGGAGCGCATGGTGGAGCAGTTGCTCGTGAAGGAGGAACTGGAAACCAGCCGCTACCCGGTGCCCGGCCCGTCGGACATCGAGCGGGCGCTCGACGAATTCAAGGAGAAGAATTTCCCGGATGACGCCGCCTACCGGAAGGCGCTGGCGGACTACGGAATCACCGTGCAGGACGTGAAAGACCAGTTGTTGTGGGAACGCACCCTGCTGGAATTCATCGACGTGCGTTTCCGGCCGGGGGTGCAGGTGAGCGATCGGGACATTCAGGAATATTTCGATACCGTGGTGGCGCCGGCGGCGCGCGCCGCTCACCCCGGCCAGCCGGTGGCATTGGAGGATTTCCGCAGCCAGATCGAACAGACCTTGACCGGGCAAAGAGAAGATCGGGATATGGACGCGTGGCTGCGGCAGGCGCGCAATCGCACGCAGATTGTGTATCACGACGAGGCGCTCCAATGAAGCGGCGGCTCTTGTGGATCGGCGGAGCTGTGCTCGCGGCGGCGCTGGCGGCTGCCCTGGTGTTGCACAGTCCCTGGTTCAACTCCTGGGCGCGGCAACGCCTGGTGAGCGCGGTGGAACGGGCTACCGGCGGGCGCGCGGAAATTGGCGCGTTCCATTTCGCTTGGTCCGGACTGCGCGCCGAGGTGAAAGATTTCACGCTCCACGGCCGCGAGCCCGCCGGCAAGCCTCCCCTGTTTCGGGCGTCCTCGATGGCGGTCGGGCTGAAGGTGGTTTCGCTGCTCGATCGAAAGGTCGATATCCGCTCATTCGATGTCCAAAGGCCGCGCATCTATCTGATCGTCAATCCGGACGGCTCGACCAACTTGCCGGTGCCGAAGGTTAAGGAATCCGGCGCCCGGAACACCATCGAACGCCTTCTGGAGTTGGCAATCGGCCGGTTCAACCTGGAGCACGGAGAATTCGAAATCGAATCGCGCGGTGCCATGCCGTTCGAAGCCCATGGGCGCAACCTGGCAGCCACGCTTTCCTACGAGCGCGCGCAGCCGCAATATAGCGGCGAAATCTCGATCGAGGCGCTCCACGCCGCCGGTCTGGATCTGGCGGTCAAAGCCGCGCTAGCGTTCGAAAAAGATCGCGTGACTATTGCGTCCGCCAAGCTTACCACCGCCGCTTCCGCGGTGCAGTTTTCGGGGAGCATCGAAAACCTGGCTTCTCCGCACGGGGCCTTCGAGTATTGGGCGCGCCTTTCGAATGCCGATGCGGAGCGCCTCCTCGGAACCAGGCTGCTGGTGAGCGGGGTGGCTGAATCCGCGGGGCACGCCACCTGGCAAGGCGGTGCGCGGTATGCGTTCAGCGGCAGCCTGCGCGCCCACGGGCTGGAATATCGCGACCGCTACGTGCGGCTGCACGATTTCCGCGCCGAGGGCGCGCTGGCCGCGCAACCTGGGGAAGTCCGCGTATCCAACCTGCGCCTGGCGGGGGCGGCGGCGCTCTGGCGCGGCACGGTCGCGGTGGAGGCGCGGATCGCGGCCGCGGTGCTCCACGGCGAGGACCTGGCACTCAACGGAATGGCGGTCGATGCCGTGGGAGGCGAGTTCACGGGCAATGCCACGCTTCAAGGCTGGGACCGCTACACCGTGCGTGGAGCGATAGCCGGCTTCGATATTCGCCGCACGGTTGCGATTTACAGCCAAGAGGCGCTTCCCTGGGACGGCTTGGCCAACGGCGATGTACAACTGGAAGGCTCGTTCCGGCGCAGCAACGAACTGCGCCTCGCAACCGCCCTGGAGATCGCGCCCGTGCCCGGCGCCGCCCCCGTAAACGGGCAGGTGCAGGCGAACTACGACGCAGGGCTCGGCATTCTCGACCTGGGTCGTTCGGTAATCGCCCTGCCCCACTCGCGAGCCGAAATATCAGGCGCCATAAGCCGGGAACTGCGGGTGCACCTGGAAACCCGCGACCTCGACGAACTGCTCCCCGCCGTAGGCGAGAGCGCCGCTTCGTTCCCCGTGCGGCTGGAAAACGGACGTGCCGTTTTCGATGGCAAGGTGACCGGTAAGCTTGCGGATCCGGAGATCGCCGGCCGCCTCCACGTAACCGGCCTCACCTATGGCTCGACGCGCTTCGATACCATCGAAGGCGATGTCACGGCCTCGCCCGGCAACATCGCCCTGCGCAATGCCAGCCTGGCGCGCGCCGGGCTGCGCGCGCAATTCGAGATCGCCATCGCGCTCAGCGATTGGAAAGCCGGAGACGCCAGCGCCATCTTCGGACGAGCCACCGCCGGCAATGCTCGATTGGCCGAACTGGCTGGCGTGCTCGGCCGCCCCTCGCTGCCCATTTCGGGTATCGCCAACGTCGCGGCCCAAGTCAGCGGCAGCGTGGGCAATCCGCTGGTGAATGCGACCGCCGCCGCCAGCCACGGCGCCTTTCACGGCGAACCTTTCGACAACGTTTCCGGCCGCCTGACCTATAGCCATCGCACCCTGCGGTTGGAGGCGGGAGAGATTATCGCGGGCGCCAAGCAGGTGCGCATGGAGGGCGTTTTCGAGCATCCCCGGGACCGTTTCGACACCGGCCGTTTGAGTTTTCAAGTGGCGACCAACGCCATGCCGCTGGCCGAAATTCGGACGCTCGCCGAGGCGCGGCCGGGATTCCGGGGCATGGCCAAGGTATCGGCCCATGGCACCGTGCAAATTGTCGCGGTTTCCCAAGGGCGGCTGCCTGTAAGAGTGGATGATCTGCACGCCGATGTCAACGCCCGCGGTCTGGCATTGCGGGACCAGCCGTTAGGCGATCTCCACCTGACCGCGAATTCCCATGGACAGGCGCTCCAGGCGCACCTGGAGAGCAATTTCGCCGATTCCACCATCCGCGGCGATGGCGAATGGCGCCTTGAAGGCGATTACCCCGGCACCGCGACGGTGCTGTTCTCCAAGGTGCGTCTGGCCCAGTTGCGGGCCTGGATTTTGCCTTCTCAGCAATCTTTCGCGGCCAATCTGAGCGGATGGACCGAGGGCTCGCTGCGGCTGGAAGGCCCCGCGCTCGAGCCGCGCGCCATCACCGCGGAGCTGCGCATTCCGCGGTTCGAGATCGGCCCCGCCGCGGGCGCCGGCCCAAGTGCGGATGCCTTTACTTTGCGCAATTCCGGAGACATGGTGGCGCGTCTCGAAAACTCCGTTGTCACCGTGGAAAGCGCCCGGCTGGCCGGCAGGAATACCGATCTGCGGGTCACCGGCAAAATCGCGCTGGGATCCAAGACAGCTTTTGACCTGCGGGTAGCCGGCAAGGTGGACCTGGCCGCGGCCCACGACTGGGATGCGAACTTCACCGCCTCCGGCACCGTCTCCGCCGACGCCAGTGTGCGCGGCACCCTCGACGCGCCCCAGATTTCCGGGCGAATGACATTTGAAAAGGCCGGCTTCAACGTGGTCGATGTGCCCAATGGCATCTCGAACGCCACTGGCGCAATTCTTTTCATTGGCGAGCGCGCTTCCATTCAGAACTTCACCGGCGAAACCGGTGGCGGCAGAATCCAACTGACGGGATTCGTTTCCTATGGAGGCGGCGCTCCCATGGTATATCGTCTGCATGCTAACGCGCGGCAGGTGAGGGTGCGCTATCCCGAAGGCGTCAGCACCGTGGCGGACGCCAGCTTGTCGCTCACCGGTACGGCCGATCGCAGCATGCTCTCCGGAGGCATCACCATCCGCCGCGCGGGATTCAATCAGCAGTCCGATTTCAGTTCCTTCATCGCACAGTCGGCGGAGCCGGTCCGCACGCCTTCGGCCCGCACCGGCTTCCTGGGCGGCCTCAATTACGAAATACAGATCTCGACCGCGCCGGACGTCGAAGTGCAGAGCGCGCTGACGCAGGATGTGCAGGTGGAAGCGAATTTGCGCTTGCGCGGCACCGTGAGCAGCCCGGCGCTGCTGGGGCGCGTGAACGTCACGCATGGCGGCATAGTGTTTTTCGGGACTCGCTACAACATCAGCCAGGGCTCGATTTCGTTCTTCAATCCGCTGGCGATAGAGCCGGTATTGAACATCGACCTGGAGACAAAGGCGCGCGGCATCGAGGTCACGTTGAACGTATCCGGCCCGCTGAATAAGCTGAACCTGACGCCGCGCTCCGACCCTCCGCTGCAATTCAACGAAATTGTCGCGCTGCTGGCGACCGGCCGCGCCCCCTCGGCCGATACCGGGCTGCTGGCCGGCGAAAACTCGCCCGCTTCCACGTTACAAGAGAACGGCGCTGCGGCGCTGTTGGGCCAGGCCCTCGCCAGCCCGGTAACCGGACGTCTGGAACGGTTCTTCGGCGTGAGCCGTTTGCGGATCGACCCAACGCTGCCGGGTTTGGAATACAACCCCCAGGCGCGTCTGACTCTAGAGCAGCAGGTGACTCCGGATATCACCTTCACGTACATTACCGACGTGACCAGCACCAATCCCCAGGTGGTCAGCGTGGAATGGGCTTTCGGAAAGCAGTGGTCGGCGGTGGCGCAAAGGGAAGAGAACGGGATGATAGGGATGGATATCCTGTTCAAGAAGCGATTTTAGACAGGCCGTCGTAATTGTCTGTGCGAGACCGTCGATTGACGCAGACGATCCGTCCGTGCTATCGTTAATCGACGATTTGTTATGGGGAAAAAAGATGCTAACGGCGAGCTGTGCTGCCCGCCAGAGCCGGTCCATTCAGAAGTGAGCCTGCTGGCGCTGGAAGGAACCGAAGCGGACGAGGAGCTGGCGAAACTGGCGAAGGCCATCGGCCACCCAGCGCGAGTTCGGATCTTGAGGATGCTCTCCCGAAAAGAGGCGCGGGTCTGCAGTCAAATTGTGGATGAACTTCCGCTGGCTCAGTCCACGGTCTCTGAGCATCTGCGCATTTTGAAGGAAGCCGGCTTGGTACGCAGCTCGCAAGACGGGCCTCGTGTAGGTTACTGCATCAATTTCGACGGGTTGCGGCGGCTGAAAGCCCTGGTTGCCATCATCTGATGAGGTCCTTTTTTTTGTCTCCATGGAATCGCCAATCGTCGATGTACGAAACGAAAATGGGTAACGGTGGCATGACGCAACCAACGGTCGAGAAAACGGCGGCGAAGCGCCTGAACTACTTCGAACGTTATCTCAGCGTTTGGGTGGCCGCGTGCATGATCGCGGGCGTGCTGCTGGGGAGAGCTATGCCTCGTGCAGCCGACGCCCTGCGGCGAATGGAGTTCGGGGCCGGCAGCCAGATCAACGTCCCGATTGCGGTTCTGATCTGGTTGATGATCGTCCCGATGATGATGAAAGTGGATTTCGCCTCGATCCGGCAGGTCGGCAAGCGACCCCGAGGGCTGCTCGTGACGCTCTTCGTCAATTGGCTGGTGAAGCCATTCTCGATGGCGCTCATCGCCTGGCTGTTCTTCCGGCATGTGTTCGCGGCCTGGATTCCCGCTGCCGATGCCGGGCAGTACATCGCCGGCTGCATCATCCTCGCCGCCGCGCCCTGCACCGCCATGGTTTTCGTCTGGAGTTACCTGACTGACGGCGATCCGGCCTATACGCTCGTTCAGGTCTCGGTGAACGATCTCATCATGCTGTTCCTGTTCGCTCCCATCGTCCGGTTCCTGGTGAATGGCGCTTCGTCGCTCCACGTTCCGTTCGCCGTGCTGCTGTACGCGGTGGCGATATTTATCGTCATTCCGCTGACCGCGGGGACCGCGCTGCGGGCGTATTTCATTCGGGCGCACGGCGCCGAGTGGTTCGAGAAGCAGCTCCTGCCGCGCTTTGCGCCGGTTAGCACGATGGCATTGCTGGCAACGCTGGTGCTAATTTTCGCCTTCCAGGCCGACAACGTTCTCGGTAAGCCGTTTCACGTGCTGCTCATTGCGATACCGATTCTGCTCCAGGTTTACTTCAATGCCTCTCTTGCGTATGGACTGATGCGGCTGTTCAAGGTCAGCCACACGGTAGCCGCGCCAGGAGCGCTGATTGGCGCGAGTAACTTCTTCGAACTGGCGGTTGCAACAGCTATCGCGCTCTTTGGACCTGGGTCCGGGGCGGCACTGGCCACGGTAGTCGGAGTTTTGATTGAGGTTCCCGTAATGCTATCGGTGTGCTCGTTCTGCAACCGGACGAAGCACTGGTTTCCCGAAATGGAGGTTGCCGGTTGATGTCATTTGGCTGGGGCGATGCCAACTTCGTGCGAGGAAGAGAAAGGCGCCTTCGCTCGTTCCGCAGTTGGGGCTGGCGATCCTGGTACCTGAGAGGGCTAAATCGACGATGAAAACAACGCGCGTCCTGGTGCTTTGCGCCGGCAATTCCGCCCGAAGCCAGATGGGCGAAGGCTTGTTCCGCGATGAGGGTGGCGCCAGCTTCGAAGTTTTCAGCGCAGGCACCAGACCGAGCCGGGTTCGCCCGGAGGCGATTGCGGTCATGCACGAGATCGGCATCGATATCTCGGGCAATCGCTCGAAATCCGTGGATGAGTTGGCCGGGCAAGCTTTCGATTTCGTGGTAACGGTCTGCGACAACGCGCGTGACAACTGCCCCGTCTTCCCCGGCGCGACGAAGCGGATTCATTGGAGCCTCGAAGATCCGGCCGCGGTCCAGGGCACCGAAGACGAACGCCTCGCCGCCTTCCGGCACACTCGCGACCAGCTCCGGGAACGTGTGAAGACATTTGTTCAAGAACGGGCGCAAACATGAGCCTCGGGAAGGATCCGTCGATTGCGGCCAAGAGGCCAGTCCTCGTTGTCTGCACCGGCAATTCAGCCAGACTTAGGGCCCCTTGCGCGCTGCTGCGCGCCTACCGTTTCTCAAAGAACAAGTAATACTGGTAAGGCAGAATCGCCAGCCGTTTGGACATGGTGAATCCTGCCTGTCGAAACTCAGCGATGACTTGCTCATCTGAGAGCTTCATGGCCGGCGGCGGTCCATCACCACCTCGTGCGGCTTCTGCCACTCATCCCGCGACGGATCTTCTAGGACTTTGGCGTACTCTTCCGAGGAGGGCGGGTGATGCTGGTGCGTCACCTGCGCCAGCGTCCCCGTGGCACAAAACGCGACGGCGAGGAATGGCTTCATGGTTCCGAATTTACCCCTTTACTTGAATGATGCACGTCAACCTGAATGGTCACCCGCAACTGCAAGCCTCGGATCCGGTCTCGCCACGCCGCATTGCGCCGATAACCGCCGCGGCGCAGCCCACCCCCGACGATACGGCGATTGCGGTGGTTGCGCAATTCATCCGGCAGGCTCCGCACTCCATGCACGCTTCGCGATTTACGATGGCCGCCCGCCGGTTGACTACGGAGAAGACTCCGTGTGGGCAGACCTCTTCGCATCGGCCGCAACCGTTGCAGCGCCCCGCATCCAGAACCAGCGAATGGCCATTCAAGAGATAGCGCATACCCATCGCCTCTATATAAAGACGGCCACAACCCGTAGAATTGCCCCAAGCGCGGCAGCCGCGACCACAAGCGGGAGTGCCCGGCGAACCTCAACGCGCACACCGGCGAGAGTTGTGAAGGTGGTGGAGCCCGTAAACATCATCGCCATATAAGAAGTGATGGACACCACCAGAAGCGAATTGCCTGCGCCTTCGGCAACTCCCCAAGGCAGAATCGCACGCAAGATTACCGACACGACGATGCCGGCGACCGCGCCTTTGAGGGCGAAATATCGGAAGGGCAGCCACGGCAGGAATAGCGGTACGAGGACACCGCCGGTCAGGACCGACGCGAGGAACGGTGCGACGTCGGCTGCGAAATGGGCTGTGAGCCGGTGGTTTCGGAGCACGGTCAGCATCAGGAGCGCTGCCAGGAGCAGTCCCAGTGGTTTAAGTGCTCCCACCAGCTCGACGGGTGCGAGAACCAGCCGATCTTTCCAGCCGAACCGCACCCGTCTCATCGCCGGGGTAGCGCGCATCCCGGCGTCGAGGTAGGCGGGGATGTCGCTGGCGCGGACGGGGCCGTAGTGGACGGCGAAGCCCGTAGCCCGCTTCACTTCGTGCGCGGCGACGCCGGTTGCGCCAAGCTGCGGGACGATCAGATGTCGGTGGGTGACACGGCTCCCCAGGTTTACGGATGCAATGCGGCAAACCAATTCCTGGGTGCCGAAAGTCCCCTTGCTGGCCGCGCACCAGACGTTGACTCCTTTTGTGTCGAGCACCAGCAACCAAACGTTCAGACCGGCCAAGCGACTTCGCACGACGTCCACGGTCAGTTTGTAATTGGCGGTCACTAAAACTGGAGATTCGGCGCCTGGAGTCCCGACGCGGTACAACCCCGGTGCCACCAAGTAGTCCATCCGCCCCACGTCCCACCTGACGAGCCAGCCACCGATCATGTCGCGCCATGTGGTCTTGGTGCTCAACTGCAGTACCACATCGGGCTCCGCTTTGCATCCACAACCGCGGCTACTCATTGCCCATCAGCCTCCGTATTCTGCGCGGATTCGACCGGCCCCGCGAATCCTGAGTATCACAGCAGCTACCTGGCCCGTGCGCCCGCTGCCGGCGCATGAGCTGCGCCAACAGGCGCACCGCCCGTATGACACAGCGCTGGTCCTTCTCGATGAGGTCTTCCAGGAGCCTGCCGTAATACCGGTTGCACATCTCATCGATAGTGGCGACCTTGTGGCGCCCGGAATCGGTCAGCCGTAGCCGCACAGATCTGCGGTCCGCGCTGTCCTGGGTCCGTTCGACGAATCCGCACCTGACCATGCCCTCAACGGTCCGGCTCAGGGTGCTGACATCGAGATCCAGAGCGGCGGCCAGAGCGGTCAGCGACTGTTCCGCGCAAGACAGCTCCAAAAGCGCATGGCATTGCGCGAGGGTGACACCGCAGCATCCGGTCTCTTGCGCGAGCTGGCGCACGACTTCCCGTTCCATGACGCGAAGATTGCGGCGAAAATCTTCGATCAGGTCTTTGCCGGGAACACTAGATGTTGATTGCACTATACAATATTTGTATAATACAACTACTTTTATGTCAAGGTGCTTCACTGTTCTTGGGATAAGGCGGGGACGGGGGGAAGTGATTGAAAATAATGGTGGGCGCGACAGGACTCGAACCTGTGACCTCCTGCGTGTGAAGCAGGCGCTCTAACCAACTGAGCTACGCGCCCTTAAAGGCTGGCAACCCCAAAACCAGGCGCCACGGCGATAAACCTTGAGTATACCCGAAAACCCGCCGGCCCTTCGGCAAGCGTCTTTAGTTATGATGGTTTTGAATGGCCCAGCGGGAATCAATGGTAGCTGCTCCGGCTCGATTCTCGCCGCAGATCCCTCTGCAGGCCCGCAATCTCGAAACGCTCCTCGGGTCCGCCATACGGGGCAAAGCGGAAGTGGTCAGGCTCGCCGTGGTTTGCCTGCTGGCGCGCGGCCACCTCCTCATTGAAGACGTCCCCGGCGTGGGCAAGACTACGCTCGCCCAGGCGCTGGCCCGCGCCGTCGCCTGCCGCTTTCACCGCCTCCAGTTCACCAGCGATATGCTTCCCAGCGATGTCCTCGGCGTCACCATATACAACGTGCAATCGGAGGCCTTCGAATTCAAGCCCGGACCCATCTTCACCAATTTTCTGCTGGCCGACGAAATCAACCGCACCACGCCCAAAACGCAATCGGCCTTGCTGGAGGCCATGAACGAGAGCCAGATCACGATTGACGGCCACTCGCACTCCCTCCCGCGTCCTTTTATGGTGATCGCCACGCAGAATCCGGTGGAACATCACGGCACGTATCCTTTGCCTGAATCCCAGCTCGACCGCTTTCTCCTGCGCCTGCGTATCGGCTACCCCGATGCCGCGAGCGAGCGCGAAATCGTGCGCAGCAACGAACGCGAACTGCCCCAGCCCGGCCCTTCCGGCCTCGCGGCGGAGGACATCCTGCATCTTCAGGATGCGGTTCACCAGGTCACGGTGGACGATACGCTCGTCGATTACATGCTCGCTATCGTCGAAAAGACGCGCAACCACGAATCCCTCACCCTCGGCGTCAGCCCGCGCGGCTCGCAGGCCCTCTATCGCGCCGTGCAGGCGTTGGCGCTCGTCGAAGGCCGCGATTATGCCATCCCCGACGATGTGAAGCGCCTCGCCGTTCCCATTTTTGCGCACCGCGTGGTCATCAACACGCGCACTACGCTGGTCCAGCGCCGCGCCGATGCGGGCGAGCGCGTCATCGAAGAGATTCTCAGCCAGGTGGAAGTCCCCCTGTAGACTGTTTTCCTTATGAAGACTGCGATTATCGGGCTGCCCATGGTGGGCAAGACCTCCCTGTTTACGATTCTCACCGGCGTCGCCCAGGAAACCCGCATGGGCGCCACGGCCGCGCGCACCGGCGTCGCCCGCGTCCCCGACCTCCGCGTGGAGGCGCTGGCTCGCCTCTTTGAACCGCCCAAAGTGACGCACGCCACGGTCGAGTATGTTGACATGCCTTCCGTTTCCAAGGAGAGCCTGCGCGACCCCAGTTATGTGGCCAGTTTGCGCGTGGGCGACGCGTTCGCCCACGTCTTGCGCCTCTTCGAGGACGCAACAGTTCCGCATGAAAAAGGCTCCGTCGATCCCATCCGCGATTTGGAGGACGTCGAGACCGAGCTCATCCTGAGCGATTTCGTGGTGGTCGAAAAGCGCCTCGAACGCCTCGATAAAGACCGCAAGAAGATCAAGAATCCCGAGCTCGACCGCGAGTTCGACCTGCTTGTGAAGTGCAAAGCCATTCTCGAAGACAATAAACCCTTGCGGCAACTGGAGCTCGATTCCGAAGACGAGAAGCGCATTCGCGGGTTTCAGTTCCTTTCCCAGAAACCCATCCTGTATGTGTTGAACCTGGGAGAAGCCGACGCCGGCAACTTGCACGAACGCGAACGCGAGTATCGCGAAGGACCGCTGGCCGGCCGCAAACACACCGCCGTGACCGCCGTGTGCGGCAAGGTCGAGGCCGAACTGGCCGAGTTGCCGCGTGAAGAGCAGGCCGATTATCTGGCGAGTTATGGCTTGCGCGAGTCGGGACTCGAGCGTCTGATCTCGGCGACGTATTCGCTGCTCGGCCTGGTGAGTTTCCTGACGGCCGGCGAAGACGAGTGCCGCGCCTGGACCATCCCCATCGATAGCACGGCCGTCAAAGCCGCCGGCGCCATTCACTCGGATTTCGAAAAGAAGTTCATCCGCGCTGAAGTGGTCAATTGGAGATCCCTCATCGATCTCGGCGGCTACGCCGGCGCGCGCGAAAAGGGGCAGCTCCGTCTCGAAGGCAAGGAGTACATCGTCAAGGATGGCGACGTGTTAGTGATCCGCCACGGTTGAGCGCCGGAATTCGAGAAGCTCCACCGGAGCGCCGCTATCGAGAATCATGGCTACCATCACGCCCTCGGATGGCGAATTCGGCGGCGTCAGAACTTCCTTGCCGCGCATCGCCTCTTCCAGGTTGTCCACTTCGAATGCCACGTGCGGCACCGCGCGGATCAAAGGGTGAATCGGGCTGTCCGGCTCAAACCGCATCCATTGAATGCCGCAGGGGCTGGTCTCAAACCCGGAGACATACATCTTAAAATGTTCCAGGTATTGCTCGCCGGGCCGCCGATCTTCGGTCGGAATGCCCAGGTGATGATACCGCCAGCCGTCGTGTGCCGTCGCCGCGGGCGGCTCGTGGTCCTGTCGCATGGGCCGAGAGTAACACGGTGGCACCCCGACGCGTCGCGGCTTTGCTACAATTCCACCCAGTGACGCCTGCCATGGCAACCGCGGATCCCGGTAAGGCGATCGGCCGCTCTCCGGAACAGCTCACCCTCGCCGAACGCATCGCCTTTACTGGCAAATACATCGCGCTCGAAATCTACACGCCGCAAAACCTGGCCTTGCGGCGAATCGAAGCCATCGGCGATTCGGCGGCCGATTGCATTCGCATGTTACGGGCCCGCGGGCTCGATCCCCGGCATTTCGAATTCAACCGCTTGCCGGCGCCCTACTGATTACGCCCGCAACTCCGCCGTCATCACCGCTCCGCCCGCGGCCGTGAGCACGGTTGCAAATTTCACCAGCAGCCGGCTCTCCTTCGCAATCCATGCCGTGATGCGATCCGGCCCGGCATCCGCCGAAGTGATCTCCACCTCGTAGGTGTCGAATGTTCCCGCCGGCCCGGTCACGCTTGCGGAGCCCACCACGGCCAACTGCAGCAATCTCACCTTCAGCTTTTCCAGGTCGAAATTGCGGAAAGTCTGCCTGTATCCTTCGGCCAGCGGCAGGCACGCGATGGCGTTCATGGCTCCCGCGCCGTCCGCGAATAGCGGTCCGCCCATGTCCACGGCAATCGCATGGCGCTCGCCACCCATGTCCATCATGCCGGCCGCCCGGCCTTCTGAAAACTCCAGTTCCACGGCCAGCGGGCCCTGCCGCATGCTGCGTCGTTGCGGGATCAGTGTGGCCTTTTCCAATACCACTGAATCTGTCATGCGCCCCATCGGGCTGTCCACTGTCTCGGTGACGCACCAAGAGCCGTCTTGCGCCTGAGTTGCAATGGTCAGATCCAGCGCCATTTCCTGCTCGCCCAGCGCCAACTTTGCCCGGTACGAGTGCGTCGAGGGTTCCAGATCCGCCACCGTCTGCGGCACCCCCACGGAAGCGGCATCCACCTTCTGTGTAAGCGTCACCGTCCGCGGATCGACCGTGATTTGCTTGAGCCGCTCCACCACCTCGGGCGTGCCGCCTTCCTGGTAGCGCCCATGCAAATGCCGGGCGAGAAACTTCTCGGCCGCCATGTAGAGCGCCATGTTGTTTACCGGCCGCGCGAAGCCGTGTCCTTCGTCGGGCGCCAGCAGGTATTCCACCGGGAAACCGCGGTCGCGCAGCGCCATCACAATCTGTTCCGCCTCGGCGCGGTTCACTCGGGGATCGTTCGCGCCTTGCACCACCAGCAAGGGCGTCACAATATCCCCGGAGGCGTTGAGCGGCGACCGTTCGTCCAGCCACGCGCCGCCGTCTTCCGTGCGCGGATCGGCCATGCGGGCGTACATGATTTTGCGGCCGGCTTCCCAATACGGCGGAATGGAATCGAGCAGCGTGCGCAAATTGGACGGTCCCACGATATCGACGGCGGCGCGATAGAGATCGGGCGTAAAAGCTACTCCCGCCAGCGCGGCGTATCCGCCATAAGAACCGCCGAGTATCCCGATGCGCGCCGGATCGGCCGTGCCGCGCGCGATGAGGTGTTTCACGCCCCACGTGATATCGTCCTGCATTTTGCGGCCCCATTCGCCATTGCCGGCGTTGAGGAACTCTTTCCCGTAGCCCGTCGAGCCCCGGTAATTCGGCATCAGCACCGCATAGCCGCGATTGGCAAAAAACTGCGCCAGCGGGTTATAGCCCCACTCGTCGCGTACCCACGGACCGCCGTGCGGAATCACCAGCAGCGGCAACGCGCTCGGCGGCACGCCCTTGGGCAGCGTGAGATAGGCCGGAATTTCCAGCCCATCGGAGGAGGCATAGCGAATCGTCTCCATGGCCGCCAGCGCCGCCCGCGGCAGTCGCTCGCGCACCTTATATTGCGGTTCGAGCGTGCGCGCCCCGCGGTCGAATAAATAGACATCGCCGGGTTCGGTATCCCCGTGCGCGCTCACCAGCCAGAGACGCTCGTCGGCGCTCGTTGAGACCACATCCAGTTCGCGCCCGGCGAGATGCTCTCCCAGCCACCCGTAGTCCGCCCCCGTCGCTGGGTCCCGGAAATACCGGCGCGCGCGGTCTTCGGTATATTCGGTAGCCACCAGTTCATCGGTGGCCTCGGAGAAAATCGCTCGGTCGAAATCCACGCGGCCCAGCGGGTCCGATTCCACCAGCTCGGTCTCGCCCGTCTCCGGATCGAGCAGCATCAGGGCGGAAAGGTCCCGGTCTTTGTTGGTTTCGATATACGCGCGGCGGCCGTCTTTATGAAACTCGAGCGGGTGCAGGTCTTCGAAAATGCTGCACGAAAGAACTCGCGTGAAGCCTTCCGCATCCACCCGCAGCAACTCCTGTTCACCGCTATCGGTGACTCGCAGCGCGAGCCGGAGCCGTCCCTGGCGATCGAAAAACCAGCCGGCCAGGTGTTCCGTATTGAGCCGGATCAGCGTGCGCTCGCCGGTGGAGATGGTGAGCTTATACAGGTCGTGCCACGCCTTATCGCGATCGTTGAGGCCGATATAGACCACGTCGGGATCGCTCTTGGGCGCGCTATAGAGCTGCACCCGCACACCCTTGAGCCCGGTGAGATCGCGCGATTCGGGCGCGTCATGCCCCTGGGCGGGGGGCGCGTCGGGCGTCACCGAGTAGACATTGAAGTTCTCGTCTCCGTCGTTGTCTTTCACATAGCAGACGAACTTGCCGTCGCGCGTCCAGAGGAAGCCGGCTATGGGCCGCTTTGTTTCGGTGGTCAGCAGGCGCGCGTTGGCGAAAGGCTCGCCGGTCCTCTTGACCCAGATATTGCGCGTGTCGTGCCATGGCTTCAGGAAGGCCAGGTACTGGCCATCGGGTGAAAGCTCGGCCCCCGAGATCTCGGGGTTGCCGAAGAAAAGCTCGCGATCGATCAGCGGCGGCAGACCTTCAGGCACGGTAGACATAAGCATCATGGATAGCATGGATGCTTATATCATGACACCGGATCGAAGGCGGGCTTTGCGGCGGCGTCTTCGACGGCAATCGCCAGCCGTTTGCCCAGTACGCGAAAGGCGGCTTCCAGTTGATCCAAGCGCGAGGCATGCCCTAGATCGAGCAATCGATCCACCTGGGGCAGATGGCAGTTGAGCCGGCGCGCCAACTCCGCCTTGCCGACCCGCTGCGCGCGCATGGCCGAGTAGAGTATGAGCTTGGCTTCGGTCAAGGCGGGTAGTTCGACAAATGTGCCGCGGCTGCTTTTGAAGTCCGTGGGCGGGATATCGCGCCGGTCCTCAATGTAAAACATGAGGGCTGATTCGATGGCGTCTACCGCGCGCGCCAGGGCCTCCTCCCGATCGTCGCCGAACGTATGAGCTTCGGGGACCGCGGGAACTTTGACCACAATCGTATTGTTGGTGTCTTTGGATAGCTTGAGGGAATAGCGCAACATGGGTCTCGCTAACGGTACAACAGCTGTGTTGTGTTGTCAACAAAACTGTTGCGACACTCCCGCGTCATCCCGCCCTTGCCCAAATCCCCTCCTTCCGATATGCTGGGCGAAGTTCTCCGTGTCAGCTACCATTCTCCAGATCAACGTCTCTCCCGGCGGCCTCCCCAAGCGCGCCATCTCGCGCGGCATCGTCATGCCGCTCGGCCTCGAAGGCGATGGCCACGCCCATCCCGCCATTCACGGCGGCCCGCGCAAGGCCATCCTGCTTATCGCGGCGGAAACCGTGGATGAGCTCAAGACTCGCGGCTATCCGCTGTTTTATGGCGCCATGGGCGAGAACCTCACCACCGGCGGCCTGGATTATCGCGAGCTGCGCATCGGTACCCAATTGCGCGCCGGCGGCGCCGTGCTCGAAATCACCCAGCCGCGCGGCCCGTGCAGTGCCCTCGATATCTACGGCCCGTCGCTCAAGAACGAAATCTACGATCCCCAGGTCAAGGCGCACGACCACACTTCGCCGCGCTGGGGCATGAGCGGTTTATATGCCAGCGTGGTTACGCCGGGTGCCGTGGGGCCGGGCGATATAATCGCAGTGTTGGCCGAGTTGGCCTGAGTCCATGGAGACATTGCTCGACGGGGTACCGGAGCGCGTCGCGGCGCGCATTCAATTATTGCTGGCATCGGTCCCCGATCCCGAGACCGCCACGCGCTACCTCGAGCGGCTCCAACAGGAAGCGCCATCGGCCTTCGACCGTGTCACCAGCTCGCCCGCTGCTTTGCGATGCGCGGTCAACCTGTTTTCCTATAGCGCCTTCCTCTCCGATGCCGTCCTCAAGAATCCCGAGCGCATCCTGCAGGTGGCCAACTCCGGGAACTTCTACCGCGTCCTCACCGTGGAAGAATACGAGGAGCGCCTCTTCGATTTCCTGGGCAAGGACCATACCGGCATTCCTTCGGCGGTGGATCTGGCGCGCTTCCGCCGGCGCGAGATGCTGCGCATCGTGCTGCGCGATGTGCTGGCTGTCGGGTCGCTTTCCGATGTCACCGAGGAACTCTCCAATCTCGCCGATGCCATCCTGGATGTGACCTACATACACATCCGCGCCGAGTTCGTAGCGCGCTACGGCGAGCCGCGCCTGGCCGATGGGCGTCCTTGCGGTTTTTCCGTGATCTCGCTCGGCAAACTCGGCGGCCAGGAGCTCAATTACAGCTCCGATATCGACCTCATGTTCGTCTATGGCGGCAACGGCGAGACCGACGGGCCGGAGGTGGTCAGCAACAAAGAGTTCTACAAGAAGGTCGCCAACCAGTGCACCGCTCTGCTCTCCACCTATACCGCCGACGGCCGGTGCTATCGCGTGGATCTGCGGCTGCGGCCCGATGGCACCTTGGGGGAAATCTCGATCTCCGAAGAGGGCGCCCGCGCGTACTACAGCCAGCGCTCGCGCGATTGGGAAAAGCAGATGCTGATCAAGGCCCGCGTCTCGGCCGGGGAGCCCGAGCCTGGCACCGCGCTGCTGGATTTCGTCGAGCCTTTGATTTACAGCAGCTCGCTCGATTTCCGCGCGGTCGAAGCCGTGTCGGAAACCCGCCAGCGCATCGGTGAAAAACTGGCCGCCCGGCGCGGCGACCGCGGCGGCATCGATTGCAAGCTCACCCCCGGCGGCATTCGCGATATCGAGTTCCTGGTGCAATGCCTGCAGCGCCTGCACGGCGGCCGCGAACCGTGGGTGCGGCACGGCGGCACGCTGCTGGCGCTCTTCCGGCTGCGCGACAAAGGCTTGCTTTCGGGCGCGGAGTACGCCCGCCTGGCCGCCGCCTACCAGTTTCTGCGCCACCTCGAGCACCGGCTGCAGATGGACCATGATCGCCAGACCCATACCCTGCCGTCCGATCCCGTGGAACTCGAGCTGGTGGCGCGCAAGATGCCGCTGGAGGCCACCGGTACCGCGCTCGATGCCGCGGCGCTCCGCCAAAAACTCGGCGATCACCTCGCCGCCGTGCAGGAGATCTACGACCGCGTCATCCACGCCCAGAAGCCGATGTACTATGTCTCGCTCGTTCCCGAACCGGCCGCGCCGGATAAGGAGATTGAAGCCGTGGCGCCCGCCAGCAACCTCACCCGCTTCCTGGACCAGCGCGCACCCGAGTTGGCCCGGGCCGTGGCCGAGGCCGACCTGCGCCGTGGCCGCGAGCGCTTCGAGCACTTTCTGGAAAAAGCTTTCGCCGATGAAGACATCCTGAACCGGCTCAATAACGACCGCTGGCTGGCCAAAGCCGTGCTGGATCTGTTCGAGCACAGTTCGCATTTCTCCGATGACCTGCTGCGCTATCCCGAGCTGCTCGAAGAGATCGGCGAGCCGTTTCAGCTCGAAGGCGGTTCGCTGCCCGATGGAGCGTCCTTGCGGCGCTTCTACCGCCGCCAGATGCTACGCATTCAGAGCGAGAGCATGCTCGAATCCGCTTCCATTTTCGACACCCTTGGGAAAACCTCGGTCCTGGCGGATGCGGTGATCGCCGCCGCCTACGGCATTGCCTTGAGCGAAGCGCCGCCGCCCGCCGGCCCCGCCTATGAACCGGGCGACCGCATGATGGTGATCGCGCTCGGCCGCCTGGGCATGCGCGAATTCGACCTGGGGTCGGATGCCGACCTGGTCTTCGTGGTTCCCGACGCCGATGCGCCCGAGCTTCCCTTCTGGACCGAGGTGGCCGAGCGCATGATCCAGACTCTCAGCGCCTACACCGGCGAAGGCGTCATGTTTACCGTGGATACACGCCTGCGCCCCAACGGCCGCGAGGGTGACCTGGTGCAAACCGAAGGCGGCTATAAAGCCTATTTCGCGAGCCATGCCGAGGCCTGGGAAGGCATCACCTACATGAAGTCGCGCGGCGTGGCGGGCGACGTGGAGCGCGCCACCCAGTTCCTCAACGAATTGCAGCAGGTGGATTGGCGCCGCTACGGCCAGAGCATGCGGTCGCGCAAGGAGCTGGCCGAGATGCGCGCGCGTCTCGAGCGGGAACAGGGCTCGCGCAACCCGCTCAAGGCCGGCGCGGGCGGCTACTACGATATCGATTTCGCCTTGATGTATCTGCGGCTCAAGGGCGCGGGAATCTTTTACAAAGTCTTGAACACCCCCGAGCGCATCGACGTGATCGAGAAGATGGGCCATTTGGACCGCGAAGACGCCGAGTTCCTGCGGGAAGCGGCCACCTTCTATCGCGCCGTGGATCACGGCCAGCGCGTCTCCACCGGCCACGCCGAAGGCAGCCTGCCGACTTCCCCCGCGCAGCTAGAAATACTCACCAACCTGGTGCGCCGCTGGACGCCCGAACATCTGCACCGCCAGCGCCTCGACCTGACCCTGCGGGAAATCCGCGGCCGGACGCGTGAGTTCTTCAACCGCGTGTTCGGCCGGTCCAATGCGTAAAGAGACTAAAAGGAGCGCTCATGGCCCATGCCGATTCTCTCAAACCTAAGAGCGTGCCCAGCGGCTCTACGGCCAAGATCATCAGAATTCTCGCCGTCGTCATCGGCGTTGTGTTAGTTTGCGTTTCCGTTCTGAGAGTTCACCGATCGCCGCTATCGCCGCTCGATGCTTTTCGCGGTCATCTCGACCAGTATGTCTCCATCCCGGACCTCAAAGATGGCCCTGGCGGCACATCCATCAGCAAGAAGATCCTACCTATCGACAAGACCTACAAAACTATAGAGCTGGGCGTCTACAACTCCCTTCCCGTTGAAATGCGGGCCACTAAACCTCAGGAAGTTGGAACGGTGGTGTGGGTGGTGTGGGGACAGGATAGGTACGCAACATGGGTAAACACGAGTACTGGCGCCGCTGCTGGCACGCAGTATGTGCGAACTTGCGAGGTAACGGTTATCGACCTGTCGGCAAGAAGGATCATCGGCCGCCGCAGCTTTCGGGGTGCTCCCCGAGCTACCGACCGGGTTGGCGACAGTGTCGGCGACATCCCGTTGGAGCAAGTGACCGCCTACCTGAAGACTCTCTTCGGAGTTACTGTAACGGGTTAAAAGCGAAGTTATCGGCGCCAAACTCGACGCGAAGCCCCACAAACCTCCGCTGACTCTGCGCGCTCATTTTTGACTTTCTTAACTCCGCGCAAACTCCGCGTCTCCGCGCCTTATAGTTGTCCCAGGACGAAAAATCTTATTTGGTTTTATTGGTTTTGCTCTTGCCAGGGAAGCGCGGTGTAAACTGCCTGGCTTTGCAACGCTCCGAACATTTGTTATCACTTTTG
>Ga0326728_10001303_pt1 | contig 89127 bp, 76 predicted proteins | sample MB3enrmetagenome_FD_207602 | JGI IMG/M metagenome (GOLD analysis project Ga0326728, IMG submission 207602) | Lab enriched peat soil microbial communities from McLean, Ithaca, NY, United States - MB31MN | ecosystem: Environmental > Terrestrial > Soil > Wetlands > Peat | place: USA: New York... | reverse complement strand
CCGAACCCCTAATCCCTAATACTACTACGTTAAGTTAAGGCGGTCGATTTCGTTTGCGAATTACGCTGCCACAATATGCGCACTCGCCGGTCCAGGTAAACAACAGGCGTTGGATCTCACGGCGCGTCTGTGGCAGGGTCCACCCAGAAGTTTTTTTTGCTGCGCAACATTTCCAGGGTCAGGAAAGCATGCGCCAACATAACCAAGGTGACATGATGGTGCCAGCCTGTCCAACTGCGACCTTCGTAGTGATCCAACCCCAGTTCCTCCTTGAGCTGCTGATAATCCTGTTCGATCTTCCAGCGGCTTTTGACGACGCGCACCAGCCGCCGCAGGGTGAAGTTCGCGGGCAGGTCGCAGAGAAAATATTTCGTCGGTTCTTTCTCGCCGGGCGGCCATTCCACCAGCAGCCAGACCTCCGGGTGAGGCGGGTCGCCTTCGTCGAAGCCGTGCGCGGGCTGGACGCGGCCAGCGTAGAAGCGGGACTCCAGCCAGCCTTTCGTCCCTTCTCGCCAGCGCACTTGCTTCCAGCCGCGGGCCTGCAGCGCCACTTCCCGCACCGCGCACGGTCGCTGCTCGCCGTAATGGTAAACCGTCGGTCGGCGTCTTCGCCCCCGCGCTTTCCGCAGGCGGGGCGGTTTCGTCCACACCCGCACGGTGGAAGGAATGCCCACCGCATAAGGAAGGTGGCGACCCGCCAGTCCCTCGCGGAATTCCGTGACTTCCCCGTAGCCGGCGTCCGCCAACACCACCCCACACCGCAAACCCCACGTCCGCGCCTCGTCGATCAAGGCCAGCGCCAGTTGCCACTTCGTCTGGAACTTCACCTCGGCGGGGATGCCCGCGGCGGTGCGCCGCTGCGCATCCTGCGTCCAGCTTTCCGGCAAGTACAGCCGCCAATCCAGGATGGTACTTTCTTCGGTTCCCACCTGATGCAGGCTCACCGCCACCTGGCAATTGGCCGTCTTGCCCAGCGTGCCCGAATACTGCCGCGCCACGCCCACCGAGTGGTGACCCTGTTTGGGAAACCCTGTGTCGTCGATCACCCACACCGGGTCGGGCGTCAGTTCGGCCGTCATCCGTTGCGCCAAGCGTTGCCAAACCGGAACCCATCGCCAGGGACTTTGTCCGATCAACTGCTGCATCGCCTGCACGTTTCCCTCGGTCAGACGCGCTGCCATGGGCTCGATGGATTTGCGTTCGCCGTCCAGCAACAGGCCGCGCACGTAGACCGCCCCCCAGTGGCGTCGCTCGCGCCGCCCCAGCGGCTCCAGCAGGTCGGCCAAAAATTGTTCCAAGCGCTTTCGACATTTCTCGATTTCGCTCTCGGTCATGGACCGGAGATTAACACCTCTCAAACGCGAGGTCACGAACTTAACGTAGTAGTACTAACCTCTAATCCCTATCTGCTGCCGTGAACACTCGAGCGCCAGAGGTCGCAACGCGAGGCTTGGGACGCAGACATCAAATCCCATGTCTCCGCCACGCGCGAATAGCCGCGTATGCTTTCCCTCACTTTGTTTCCGTTCGTACTATCTGCTGAAGTGCGGATTTGAACTGCGGGTTAACGGCCTATGGCCCTGTATAACCATGCACATGCTCATCGGGCAGGCGGCCCGGCAGCACCCTCTGAACGAGATTGGTGGTCGTAGCGATCCCATCATATACACCCACCCGGTTCATCGCTAATCCCTTCTTATGCAGAAAGTTGAGCGCCTGTTGGGTAGTAAGGTCCTCCCTCAGGAGGAGCCGAACTGCTTCCTTTAGCGCTGGGTCTTTTAGTTGCTCCCACCTTTCGGATGCCAATTGGTAAGTTTCGTCAACGACGGGCATAGCCGAATTGGATTCAGATGATGCGGGGTTTTGCTCGGGCAGCTCGGGGGGTGGGGTAAGGTCCCCGACAGTTAACCATTCCTCTCCAGCTAAATCGATGCGGCAACCTGCATCTTCGAGCCTTTGTGCCAGGTCTTTCCTCTTCGCGGCGGAGTTATTCATTCGGACTGTGTGTAGCCTGGATACGTCGCTAAAGGGCCTGATATTTCCGAATTGGACTAGGACGGTTCGTTCCGCATGGGAGGCCAAGGCCATCCCGGCCTCAAAGATGACGTTTTGCCTCGCTTGCGGTGTAGGCTTGCGTTCCCACTCGGGATCTTCGGGCAGGACCCACTCGTACCGCAAGTTTGCTTCATCGTCAGGCGTAAGTAACACGACGACCGCTTGAGCATGGGCAAACGCGGCCTGCAAAATTTCTCCTATATATGGCATCGGCTTCCCGGTTAATTTCCGAGCCTTGCTTAATTCAATGGGCTGCAAGCCGATGGCGCGAAGGAAAGCGAATATCCCCTCTTTGAGCCTATTGTTCCGCCCATAGACTACCCATACACTGCGTGATTCGGGACTGCCAAGTGCTGGCGCATGAGGAAGTAAAGTCTCGTGGGCTTTTGCGGCCGTGGGTTTGGCCGAAACAGATTGCGGTTGCTCTCGGGCAAGTTTAGGACTGTAGTGCTCTGGGTGAGTCGCCATATCACCCCGAAGAGCGCTTAGCCCATCATCAATCAACTTGGAGCGAATTCCGGCCCCATACATGTGGATCATGGAGTTACTTCCGAAATCTTGATCCGCCACTGTTGAAAGTCCCCAGGCTGCTAATTGTTCGCATACTCTTCTGACGAAAGTCTTCAACTTGGCATCCCGAAGGTTTTCATCACGAGGAGTTGACTGAATAATGTCAGCTAAATCTTTTCGAAGTTGGTCAATCCCTTCGATGACTTTTTCAACTGCCGTCATTTCCTCCGTTTCTCCTTTCGCACTTACTGGGCTGCGCGTTTCATCATACGGTTACAATCGTATCAACAAGACGCGCGCCCTTTGTACCAGGGAGCGGGGTAGTGCAGAGGAGTCGGTCGGCTGTCGAGCATTTCTGTGCTCCCGCTAGTCAAACTCATCCGGCAGGAACTGGAGAGCCTCTCCGTCGAATGCGGCAATTAGAAAATCCGGTTCGACACTCTCAACCGCTTCTTTGAGGCGTTTGATTTCTTTGCCTGTAACTCCAGCCTTCCCACCTTTCAACTGAATCAATCGCAACTCCATTTCGTCGGGATCGTGCTTGTCGAGCCGGTAGGCAATAGCGTCAATAATTCCCGTACGCGGTGCGCCGGTCTTACCCTCAAGAAGGCCACACGCCAGCCATGCGCCTTGCAGTATTTTCGCGGTGCATCCTTGCTTGCTCGTTCTGCGGCGTGCGCTTTTTCCCAGGCCTTCTTATTCCGAATAGTTTTCCATGCCTTCTTTGCGGCTGCGGGTCGGTCTCTCATGCGCGGCATTTTTAGCCAAAAACATGGAGGAAGGCCATATGAGAGAGCCCGATTGTTAGCCTGACCATGAAAATATCTGTACAACGGTCGTTTTCCATCAAACTTAGAGCACACTACCCCCTTGTTTCGGCTGAACCTTTCTGGGATAACGGCGTCGGAAGCCGAGAGCCCAAAGGAGGCCAGCAATCGTGAATAAGTATGCGCCCCTAACATCATATCTCTCGAAACTAAAGGACAAACGTGTGACGCTTACATTTGAGGCGATGAGGAAATTATTGGAAGCCCCCTACCGCATTCAGCTAAGGTGTACCGACCATGGTGGGGTAATGAAAGCGGGACAAAATCTCGTCAATGTAAAGCATGGCTAGACGCAGGATGGAAAGTGGATAAAGACGGAGTAGACTTCATTAAGGATAGTGTTACGTTTTCTGCCGGAGTATAGGTAGCGTCCAAAAAGCAGCGTTTAGGTGGGTCCGCGGCACTCCATCGGGAAATGACCGCTTGCGGACGCGGGTGCAAGGCCTATCATGGGCGGCATGTGGCGCCGGCGACGCCACCGACCAGATCACCCGCGTTGGGTGGCCGTGCGCGAGCCGCAATCCAAGGAACCCCCCATCCGCTTCGTGCCTCAGCACCTTCTCCCCTGGGAGAAGGCAGGAGTTTAAACCGCCCTCTCCGCGGGGAGAGGGTGGCGGCCATGCGCCGCCGGGTGAGGGGTCACTTTGCCAGCAGGTAGCCACGGACAGTGCTTTCCTGTCCGTGGGCTTTTCGTCAGGCGCGATATCCCACGGGCAATCCTACGTAATCAATTTGCATGGGGCATGCCGCCACCGTTACCTTGTGCAAAGCAAAATTGGTATAACTCGACCACCGCCAATCCTCGGGCCGTGGTGCAAACGGTGGACGTTGGACACGCCGGCAGGTTAACCCCATGCTCCAAGACCTTCAAGCACCCACGATTGCAGCTCCAACTGACCGGGAGTTTCGTATCAAGGGAGAAGCCCACGGACAGGAGAGCACTGTCCGTGGCTACTACCTTTACCGGTACACCTCGCGCCGGTGTGCCACCTTTACGACCAAGACCGTCTTCTCGGCGTTCGAAATGGAGTAAACCACGCCGTAGCGTCCCTGCCGCACTCGGTATTGTTCTTGCGCGGAAAGCTTTTCGCCGCCCGATGGCCGGGGATTTCCTGCCAGGGTGGCAATCTTCGTGGCAAGGCGAGCGCGGTCCTTCTGGGGAATCGCCTCGAGCTCTTTTGCCGCCGAAGGCTTGATCAATACCCTATAGCTTTCCACGCTGCCTCAAGTCCTTCAATACCACCTCGAATGCCAGGTTGGGTTCATGCGCCCGGTCTTTAAAGGCGGCCAAGTCTTCCGCATCTTCGGCCATGCTCTGTTTCACGGCAGCGTTGACAATTTCCGAAAGGCTTCGCTCCGTCACCGCAGCTTTAACTCGCAAGGCCCGATGGAGGGAAGCATCGAAATATATCGTGGCGCGCTTGTGTGAGGTTTTCATACCACCATCATGACGTTTTGACGACATGACGTCAAGACGTTTGTAATTGCCCCGTTCGCAGCAGGCGCGGAGTTGCGCGTACTTGGCCCTACCGCGCGGCACTACACAGGGGAATGACCGCTTGGGGACGCGGGCGCAAGGTCTATCAGGGGCGGTATGTGGTGTGGCACAGGCACTCCCTTCGGCAGGCTCAGGGCAGGCTTTGCCTGTGTCCAATGTGTGGAATGCATCCGCCGTGGTTACAGGCAAGAGTGCCTGTGCCACCACGCCACCGATCAGAGCACTCGCGTTGGATGGCCCTGCGAAAGCCGCTCCGGACACGGGGCCCGATGACGAGCCGCAATGCAAGGAACCCCTCATCCGCTTCGTACCTCAGCACCTTCTCCACTGGGAGAAGGCAGGAGTTTAACCCTCCCTCTCCAAGGAGAGAGGGTGGCGGCCAGGCGCCGCCGGGTGAGCGATCACTTTGCCACACCGCTTCGCCGATACCTTGAAGGTCGCCGAACTTCAGCGCCAGTCTTGCGCCCTGTGCCAGATATACAGGATTTCGACAATTTCTTCCGTGCTACGGTACACAACGACGTAAGGCGGGCTTACGAGTTCGCGGGTTCCTTTCACCTCTCCGGGCCGGCCAAGGCCGGGGAGAGTTGCCAATTGTTCAATGTGGTCAATGAGCGCTTGGGCGACATTCCGGGCAGTGGTGGGATTGTCTTGCTGGATGTGTTTAACAGCAGCTTCAAGCTGGTCGGAGGCCTGACTTGTCCACCGAATCAGCCTGACGAGGGAAACAGTCGGTCGATGCGGTTAAGCACGTCTTGGTACTCTATCAACTCGCCCCGGTCGGCCTGCTCGATGCCTTTTTGCACCCCGGCGATGAAGCGGGCCTGATTTTCGAGCATGCGGGCAACCGTGTCTTTAACCAGTTGCTCAGCGTCCTTGCCATTGGCAATGGCCATTTGCTGGAGCCGCATTTCAACCTCAGGCGAGAAATGTACTTCCATACCCTTCAGGATATGCGAAAGCCGGAAATCAAGCAACACCGGAAACAGAAGCACGTCCAGCGATTTGTGAGTACGCAGCGCGCAAGCGGGCGTACTTGGCCCTCCTCCGCGGCACTAGATCTGGAAATGACTGCTCGGGGACGCGAGTGTAAGGCCCATCAGGGGCGGCATGTGGTGTCACTCCCTTCGGCAATCTCAGGGCAGGCTTTGCCTGTGATCAAGGTGGATGCATTCCACACACTGGACACAGGCAAGAGTGCCTGTGCCACCACGCCACCGATCAGAGCACCCGCGTTGGATGACCATGCGAAAACCGCTCCGTACACGTGCCGGAAGACGAGCCGCAATCCAAGGAACCCCTCATCCGCCTCGTACCTCAGCACCTTCTCCCCGGGGAGAAGACAAGAGTTTAAACCTCCGTCTCCGAGGGGAGAGGGGCCATGCGCCGTGCGGCAGCAGCTACCATATGGGTGTAGTTCCCACAAGGTTTGTCCAGATTCTCGCCAAGAAGACTCGCCAAAACTTCAATCGATACAACCATACTCCCAAACAAGTCCCCAAGGTATTTGTAATGAGATCTGTAGTGCCGGAGTCCCGGGTCGGCAGGAATGCCTGTAAAGACTCGATCGTGAGACTGACCATGAACCCTAGAAGGATTGTGACCAGTGCCGGACTTTTGATCCGTCCAGCCAACGAAAGGTAGGCGCAGAATAGGAACCCGAAAGGAATAAATCCTGCGATGTTGATCAGGATGTCCTGGCCATAGCTCCAGGTCGGATGGAACTCCTCCCAGAGCGGCTCGAGGAAAACCTGATCTAGAACCAAATAACGTTCCGGAATGTACAAATCAGGTCCCCGGTGCACTTGGTTATGGATGACACGACCCGCGCGTTCATCAAACAGATAAAGCGCCACGGCACCCTCATTTTCGGAAGCGTCGGGTCGTCCCTTTTTTGTCCACGTCTCATAGTGGTGAAAGACTTCCGCCGAAGAGAGCTCTTGGTCATAAATCGCAAGCCCCCGCAAAAGACCTGACCAGCTATCATCTTCTCTGGGTAAGTTGGCGATTACGAGTTCGCCCTCTAAATCCTTCGCAGACAGCGGAAATTTGGGGGCGGTTTCGGCCAGCGCACCATCAATGTAGACTGACGTCTGCCCGCCCTTTGACGTGACCGTAATGAATAGCGGCTTTCCTTGATGGAATACGTCTCCAACATAGAATATGGCGGTTCGGGTGCGATAGCGCCCGTCCCGGAGGTTACTTCGCAAGGCAAGGTCGGAAATGGATTGGTGTAGCGAGAACTGCCGAGGGCTGCCAGGAGCGTAGAACGCGAGGAGCGTGCTCCCCGAGTCAGCAGTGAAGTCGGGCTCTAACCAGACCTCTATGCTGCAAGGATCGTTATCGTGAGCATTTGTCGCCTTGAAATTGCCGGAACTCAGTATCGTCCCATGACGACCAAAGTGCAGGCCGTTGCCACGCGCGAGCCATGTCGCTTGATTCTTGGGGGAATGAAATGGCCAGAGTCCTGCCACCAAAAGGCCCCCTAAGAGCGATCCGCAAGCCACGCCGAGGAGCTTTGCTCCTATCACTTTCCAGTTAAACTGGCCGGTCTTTTTTTGAATTGCGGAGGAAATGCGCGGCTGTCCAAATGCAGCGTCGACTTGTTTTTTTGGAATCATCGGGTTCGTCAGCAAACTCGCCTGCTCACGGGAAAAGCGGAACGCAATCTCCACCATAGCATGAATGCATTGCTTTCTGTCCATTCCCTCATGGCCGCGTAACGACCCACCCGAAGCTCGGATTGGGTGCATCGGGGGCGGTGGCCAAAAACCCCGCTGGATTTGGATTTCGAAATTGCACGTTTCTGGCTCATTTTGAAGGGGTGAACCAGGCCGGCCAGAAGCTACCGTTTCCAGCCCGGCAGAGGGCATTCTACTTCTCCCAGGGGAGAGGGTGGCCGACGGAGGAGGTCGGGTGGGGTCACTTCCCCCGCCTGCGGCCAAACCGCACCACCCGCGAGGTAGGGGAGGGCTTGCCCTACCCTGCGGAACAATGTCCCGGCAAAAAGGTGACGGCAAGCCGTCCCCCTACATAGTGCTGGCCAATGTCTCGGCGTGAAATCGTAGGGAAAATGCTAGTAGCCACGGACAGCGCTTTCGTGTCCGTGGGCTTTTCTCAGGCGCGATATCCCACGGGCAATCTTACGTAATCAATTTGCAAGGGTCATGCCGCCACTGTTGCCTTGTCCAACGCATAATTGTTATAACTCGACCACCGCAATCTTCGGACCGCTTCACCCGTCCTTTTTTCACTGGATCCAGTTGCATTTGGTGTAAAAGGTGGGCGCTCGACACGCCGGCAGGTTGACACCAAGGTCAAAGGCCTTCAACCACCCACGATTGCAGCTCCCATTGACCGGGAATTCCGCATCAAGGGAAAAGCCCACGGACAGGAAAGCACTGTCCGTGATGGCTACCAGCTAAAGGTCGGCGTTACCATAATGGCCAATCCCCTAGTGGCCGAAAAATTTCTCTAAGGCATCAACCTCATGCTCTGCCAAACCCATATATTTTTTCGCCGCGACGGGGTCCCCGGCGTTCATCGCCGCGTCAAATTTATCCATGTACATTTTCATTCGGATCTGGGAGGCTGAAATATCCGATCGCAAGTTGTTGCCGCCGGCCGCCATTTGCCTGCGGAGGCTCTCCACACTATCGTTTACGGCCTGGGCACGGACGGCCAGCTTGTCGTGCTGATCTGTCAGCTCCTCAAGTTCCTGCGGGCTGACGGCGTTGGTCGCCGCGGGGGGTTGCCCAACCTGTCCTGCTCCACCAGCCGCAGGGGGTGAAGCGATCGGCCCTGCCCCCGCCGCCAGATTGGAAGGGGTAGCACGGTTCTTCGGAGTCTTGTTGGTGATGTGCGTCGTGCTCCCGCCGGGGTTGGCCGAATTCGCCGGCAACCCTGACGGCGTGGTCGCCGAAGGTCCAGATGCCACTGGAGGGGAACTGGCACTACCCGGGCCGGATGCGCCGGTAGTTTGGGTTGCGTCGGGGGTTGGAGAAGTTGAAACCGCGGAGGGATTCGGTGCGCCCGTCTGCGGCGGCGTGCTAGTGTCAGGGGTTGGGGTAGTGGGCGCTCCGGCGTTGGGCGCAGCGGCCGTAGTCACCTGGGGAGTTTGGTCCCCGCTGGCTCGAATCTTCATGATGCGGGGAAGCTGCGTCGCGGCCAGGACGATAATCGTCAGGGCAATCAAGGCCCCCAGTGTCATGTAGAGGCCGCGATAACCCTTGGAGCCCTTGCGTGGGGGAACACCTTGGGAGGGAGCAGGCGGAGGGAGCGTCGCCGCCGGAGCCTGCGGCTGCGGGGCGGGCACCGTAGGCAGACTGGCGGTGGGGATATGACTCCCCGGAGCGGAAACTGTCCCGCCCACTGCCACGGACTGCATGGGCGCCGTTGCGGCCGGCCCTGCAGACGCCATCATGCCCGTCGCGGAGGGCTGCACTGGGGTGGCATTAAGCGCCGGGGGGATGGGTCCTAAAACTGCGCCGGCGGAGGCCTGCACTGGGGTCGATTTAAGCGCCGGCGTGACGCTTCCTAAGGCTGCGCTGAACGCCTCGGCGGTTTGAAACCGCCTGGCGGGGTCCTTTTCGAGCGAGATCATGATGATGTCATTTAGCGCTCTGGGTAAGTCGGGCATCATTTGGATCGGCGGCAGGGGAGTCTGTTGCAGTTGTGCCACCATGATGTCGAAATCACTCTTGCCTTGGAAGGGCCGCGAACCTGTGACCAACTCGTAGAGAGAAACCCCCACTGAGTACAGATCCGAACGGCCATCCAACTCGTTGCCCTGCACCTGCTCGGCGGACATGTAGAAGATCGAACCCATGGTGGTGCCGGTCTGGGTCAGCTTCGGTTCCGTTTTGGATTTGGCGATTCCAAAGTCCATGAGCTTGATCACGTTGTCATGTGTCAGCATCATGTTGGCAGGCTTAATGTCCCTGTGAATGACGCCGTGTTTATGAGCGTAACCCAGCGCCGCCAGGGCCTGCATAATGTAACTGATGGCTTCCTCGAGAGGAATCGGCCCCGCCTTGGCTCTTTCGTCCAGGGGCGTTCCCTCGACAAACTCCATGACCATGAGGAGCTGATTATTCTGGCGAAATGCGGTTCGGAGGCACGCGATATTGGGATGATTCAAACTTGCCAACACCTTGATTTCGCGGATGAAGCGGTCTGCAAGATCCTGGTCATCAGCCAGATCGGGCAACAAGACCTTCAAGGCATCCACGCGGTCAGAAATAAGGTTTTTGGCCTTATACACCTTCCCCATTCCGCCTGCACCCAACAGGCCGATAATCTGATAATCCCCCACCGTGTCGCCGATTTGAAAGCTCATCGCTCGCCTCCGATACCGACTTTGATCAGCTTCCTAACCATCAAGGCGGGCTTTCGCCCATCCATGCCTTCCACTTAAATACGACTTTGGTCCGAATTTCTTTCAGCCCTGGTCCCGAGCAGTCCGTCTACGCAATCCCAATGGGGCCATTATACCACCTCGTGGGCAAGAATAAAGGGCGATTGAAGCAGCAGGGTAGTGTCAACGACGCTGCGCGGCTCTCTCGGGGCCCGACCTTCCGGCCCATGGGTTCGGAAAGGATCTGGAGAAGTGATCATCCGATGAGCACGGTAGGACAGCCGAGAACGATGGTGCCGCCGTGGGCGGTCAGATCAAGCATGCGAGCGGCCGGCAGGTCTCCCACCAGGACCGTGAAGGAGCCCAGCACGATGATATCGGGGGGACCGACGCAGAAAGCCATATCCGTCACGCGAGCTTGCGGCAGCATTGCGGTCAAAACGGTGGGGCAGCAGGGAGGCAGAATGGGGCCGCCCACGTGCGGGACTACCGCCGTCACCATGGGGCAAACGTGCATATCGGTCATGCGCGCGGCGGGCATTCCCATAATGATCCTCCCAATCGACGATCTCGATCCACCTTCACGGCTGGGGATGCTGCAAGCGAGCAATCAGGGCCATGGCTTTCTGCATGAACACACCATACTTTTCCTTGGCCTTTTGAGGTTCCGTGACCACCCCCGCGATAACGACCGCGCCGGCCACCAGTTCGGATGTTATATGGCCAGGCGGCGGCGCGGCTGGTGCGTTGGGGGGCGTCATGCTGGGACCCGCTAAAAACGCGGCCATGGCCAGTAAGCCGGAGGGGCTCTTGGGTTTTTCCTTATCCGCCGCTTGCCTGGCCGCCCAGCGATTCTCCTCATTGGGAGCAGACACCCATCGTTCCGCGGCGACGTGTACCTCCGGAAGGGGTTTGTCTTTCGGGCTGGGGAGGACATGCCGCACGCAAAGGCAACCCCACCCGACCGCTTCGCGCTTGGGGAGCAGATAAGCGACCATGCGTAGCGCGTCCTTGAATAGCTCTTTCTCCATCAAAAGAGCGATGAATTCCTTCGTTGAGGACTCGTTGGTCAGCAGAGCCTTGGCTTCATCGCCCACCTTGGCGCGTTCGCAGAGCTCTTGCAACGCTGATACCGGTGTTTTCGCTGCCTCACCACTGCCCACGTTTTATACCTATCGTTTGACTTAAAGCCAATAACTATCCAGCCTGGATTTCTTACCACGTGCCTCGAATGGCGGGGCTGAACAGGTTGCCGGAAAACCCCGTCGGCCCTTTCGGATCATACCCTGATCTACTAACGCCGAGTGAATCTATCCGCAGTTGATCATGGTGACCCCGCCTGAAAGGTCTAGCATGGCCTCGCCGCTCACCTGGGCAATAGTGTTTGCGCTAATGGTCACCATCGGCGCACTGATCGTCACGCCCGATGGAGCAATTGTAATACTGCTCGGCCCCACGGTGAGGGTAATCGATTGCATGGCCGAAGTGGAGATCGAACCCATACTCACCGTGGTGGTTTGATTTCCCGTGGACACGGTCAGCGAATCGTTGCCCATGCTGATGGTAACATTGCGATTGCCCTGTTGGATGGTGACCGATTCGTTGCCACGGGTAACGGTCTCCGTCCGGTCCTGATCCACCGTGATGGTTTGATTGTTCATGACATGGTAGTCTTCATTGTTCTCGACCCGCACCGCCATGTCCTTCTCGGCACGCATGTAAAATACTTCGCTCCCTATAGTATCGTCAAAGGTCAGTACGTTGGCATTGTCTTCTCCTCCTCCCTCGGTGCTACGGGACCGGAAGCCACTGATGTTTTTTGTACCTGGCAGGCTACCCGGCGACATGTTGTCGGAGTTGTACACCGAACCGACAATAACAGGGTAGTTGTAATTGCCTTCCATGAAGTCGACCACGACCTCCTGGCCAACCCGGGGAATAAACAGCGCTCCCCAGTTATTGCCGGCCCAAACCTGCAAGACGCGGGCCCAGTACGTTTCGGATCCGTCACGGAGCCAGGGGAACCTAACCTGAATCTGGCCATATTGATCTGTGTTGATCTCTCCACCGCCAACGACTTCTGCGGAGTGGAGGCTGTGGCTGGTGGGCGCCGGGGTCATACGCAAAGGGCGGAAAGGAACTGAAAGAGGAATGCACGTGAAGTTATTTGAATAGGACTCCCCTTCTGGAGAACTCTGTGTTCCGTAGGTGTTTGTCACGGCGGTGTGTTGTATCTCCGTCAGGACGTAATCAGTATTCATGTCCTTGCGAGGATGCTCTTCCAAGGTAAACTTACAGCCGCTGACAAACATGCGGCAGTGGCTCGTTCCATGAGCAACAAGGTGTTGAGCTTCTTCCTCCTGCATGCGAATTTTGGCCAGCGACTGTCCAGCTTCCTTGGTTGAATACTCTCCGAAGTAATCGTAGATCTCGAATTTGCTGTTTCCTCCGACCTCATAAACGGTGGGCTCGCTGGCCACCAAACTGGTACTTGCTGTTTGAAAATTGTAGTCCGTGTGAGTGTATTTCCCAGTGCGCAGTTCCTGTTCGATTTGCCACTCGGTTATGACATCCTCCAGGGGGCCACCTGAAGCCGTGACATAGCGAACACTGCTTTGCCCGGGACAGGAACTGTGGGCGGTTGGAGAATCCCCCATCACCAGTGTGTGTTTCCCCTGCTCGTGCTTGAAAAAGTAGAAAATTCCGTATTGTTCCATCAAGCGGGAAACAAAGTTAAAGCTCGACTCCCGGTATTGCGCACAGTAGTCTCGCGGATCATAAGAATCTTGCAGTGAGTTCGTGTAGTCGTTGAAACCCAAATCGCTGAACACTTGCGTGATGATATCCGGAATGCTCTTGTTTTTGAAAATGCGGCAATCCGCATTTCGGGTCAGCAGCCAAAGCCAGGGCACCATTTCGGCACTGTACAACGTAAACTCTTCTCCAGTCGCACGCTGCGCAAAGCGGCTGATGATGCCATTGAGGCACCGATAGGATCCGTCGAGTTGTTTCAAAGAGATGGTCACGTTCTTGCCGACGATATCTGAAAATGAAATGGAGGAGTTCTCAGACAGGAGGTCGAGTGCAAAGCTGAAGAGGCGCGAGATGCGCTCCGTGCCCGTGAAACCTCGGAGCAGCAAAACATCCTTCCCCAGCGGAGTGTCTATCTTAATCAGCCTACCTTCTTGAGTGTAATTGCTCATAGATTGACTCTCTTTCGCCGGTCATCCTCACACGTTTTATTCGTAAACAAACGCGCCATCCGGGCCGACGCCCACGTGAAAGGCGCTTATCTTCTCGCCCTCCGCCATTCGCCCCAACAATTGCCGGGAAATATCCGGCAGCAGGGTGTTGGTGAGAATGTTGTCCACATTCCTAGCGCCGCTCTCGACTTCCGTGCAGCGGCTGGCCACGGTATCCACCAGGGCCGGCTCATAGGTTAGTTGAATCTTGTGGTTCTCTTCGATGCGCTTCTGAATTTTCTTCAGCTTCAATTCGATGATCATCTTGAGGAAATCTTCGCGGATGGGGTAGTAGGGAATGAGCACCATGCGGCCGAGAAATGCCGGCTTGAAGATTTTATTCAGCTCCGGCCGCATCGCTCGGATAATCCCTTCCGGCGTGGGCATGGTTTCCTTATCCGCACACAGCTTCATCATCTGATCGGTGCAGGCGTTGGTGGTGAGGATAATGATGGTGTTCTTGAAATCGATTTCGCGGCCCTCACCATCCTCCATCATTCCTTTATCAAATACCTGATAGAAGAGTTCGAGAACATCCGGATGAGCTTTCTCCACCTCATCGAGCAGAACCACTGAGTACGGGCGCCGGCGGACGGCTTCCGTCAGGACTCCACCCTCGCCGTAACCAACATATCCGGGTGGCGAGCCTTTCAAGGTCGAAACGGTGTGAGCTTCCTGGAATTCCGACATGTTGATCGTGATGAGGTTGTGTTCTCCGCCATAAAGCAGATCGGAGAGCGCCAGCGCCGTCTCGGTCTTTCCCACACCGCTGGGGCCCACCAGCATAAAAACTCCGATAGGCTTGTTGGGATCATCCAGGGCGGCACGGGAGGTCTGAACTCGCTGGGCGATCATCTCCAAGGCATGCACCTGGCCGATTACACGCTTTCCCAACAGCGAGCTCAGCGAAAGGACGGTGGAGATTTCATCTTTCAGCATCTTTCCCACCGGGATGCCCGTCCAGGCAGAGAGCACTTCGCCCACAATCTGGGCGTCAACCGCCACCCGCATCATGGGAGTTTCACCTTGCAAGGCAGTAAGCTCGGCTTCCAGCCTGGCAAGCTCCGCGCGCCAAGCGTCGGGACTGGCAGCCGGGGTGGGCGCGGGCTGCGTGGCGGCGGAAGCAGCCTCTCCCGCGGGTTGGGGGGCCGTGGCTGACGCTTGCGCCGCAGACGGCGCGGCGGTGGGAGCCGTTCCCGTAGAGCCTTCGATTTGAGCATGGAGATTCCTGATCTTCGAAACCAGGTCGAATTCCTTGGTCCAGCGCTCGCGCAGAGCCTGCAAACGGCTTTCCACCTCGACCTTTTCATTCGCGATCTCCGCCAGGCGTTCCGCATGATCGGCTCCGATGGCCGTCTCGCGCTCCAGGATTCCGCGCTGTACTTCCAAATCATCCAGTTGACGCACCGCCGCCTCGATGGCAGGCGGCGTGGCGCTCTGCCCCAGCGCCAAGCGCGCGCAGGCGGTATCCAAAATACTGACCGCCTTGTCGGGCAACTGTCTCCCTGCCAAATAGCGATGCGAAAGCCGCACCGCGGAAGTCAGCCCTTCATCCAGAATGCGAACTTGATGATGCTTCTCCAGGGAGGGAACAATGCCGCGTAGCATCACCGAACATTGCTGTTCGACCGGTTCTTCCACTTTGACCACCTGAAACCGCCGCGCCAAGGCGGCGTCTTTTTCAAAGTACTTTTTGTATTCGGACCACGTCGTGGCGGCGATGGTCCGCATTTCACCACGCGCCAGGGCCGGCTTCAGAAGGTTGGCGGCATCATTCTGCCCTGCCTGGCCGCCGGCGCCGATCATGGTGTGGGCTTCGTCGATAAACAAAATGATGGGCACGGGAGAAGCTTTGACTTCTTCAATCAGACCCTTCAGGCGGTTTTCGAATTCACCTTTAATGCCCGCCCCGGCCTGGAGCAACGCCAGATCCAGAGTGCGAACCACCACGTTGCGGAGGGGGGGCGGCACATCGCCCTTGGCGACGCGTAACGCGAAGCCTTCCACCACCGCCGTTTTCCCCACCCCCGCTTCGCCGGTGAGGATGGGGTTGTTCTGCCGGCGGCGCATCAGGATATCGATGATCTGGCGGATCTCCATATCTCTTCCCAAGACCGGGTCGATTTTCCCGGCCTTGGCGTTCTCAGTGAGATTGACAGTGAATTGATCCAGATTGGCGGTCTTGCCGGCGCCGGCCGGCCGCGGCGCGCCCGGAGCACCCGCGGGCGCCCCCACCGGCTCCGCCATCTCTTCCTCTGACCGCTCCACTATGGAAAGAAAATCCTTGCGCAGGACTTCCCCTTCGATCTTCTGGAGTTCCTTCGACACCTCGCGAACCAGCCGGCTGAGCTCATCATTTGTTACGAGAGCCAAAACCGTGAACCCGGTCCGAATCTCCCCGGAATCGAAATCAATGGACCCGATCGTCCAAGCCTCCGTCAGCATTTTCACCAGCGAAGGGCTCAAGGCCGGGGTGCGCGCATTACCCTTCTTGAGCTTGTCGAGGCTCCGGGTCAGCTCTGCGGTGAGACGCGATTTGTCGATGTCGAAACGATTGACGATCTGGGCAAAGTCACCATCCGGCTGATCCAGGAGCTTCAGCACATAGTGCTCGACTTCAATGTCATAGTTGGTGCGCGTCAGGCACAGGCCGGCAGACGACTCCAAGGTCTTCCGGGTAAACTCATTGAGCTTTCCGATCAGGGACTTGAGGTTGATGGTCATAGGCGTTCCCTTCCCAAAGTTGCAGGATAGTTTCCGATGCGTCTGCTTTCATGGGCCGCGTCTTGATATACGTATGCCATCCGAGCTGAGGAGCGTTCTCTTCTTCCGCGCCCAGCTCACAAGGCGGCACATCCCGGCGGTCCAGGATCAGTTGGATCTCAAAGTCAAATTCTCCATTCGAAAAAAGATGGGTCAAGGCCCGGAGGGGCGCAAAGGCGGAGCCTTGCGGCAGGAAGTCCTGGTATTGTTTCAAGGATAATGGCCCGATGGCAATCCGGACACGGGCCGTCTGATCCCACACCTCATCCCCCACCACCGCCCCGAATCCCAGTTGCTCGGATTCGCCGAGTCCGCCTTCGAGAGCCGTTTGCGTTTTGCGGTCAAGCGGATACCAGCCACCTGCGAATTGTTCCACCTCGACGGGAACTTCGAAGTAATCGCCAAGAAGATTCCGAAGGGCCTCTGCCGATCGCGGGCGTTGGGCCAGAAGCCCGGCGTAATAAAGCAGCGAATCATCAAGCACCGGGAGCCGGTTTTGCAGGCCGGGAGTCCCCAGGCCAATCAAATCCATCAAATGGTGCGAAAAGGGGTCCAGGCCCTCACGCTCATAAGCGACCGAGAATCTGTATTTCTCCCAAGCCAGATAAAAAAGCGAAATAATACGGTGATTGAAGATATCGAAGAAATCGACCGCGGAACGATCGCCCGAACGCGTGCGCTCCGCCAACAGGGACGTGTAGTAGTGGGGCAATACGCCTTCCGGCCCGGTCAAACCCATGAAGTTGACCTTCATGCGCGCTGCGCCGTTCTGCGGGGGCCATTCGAGAGCTTGTACTTCGCTGGCAGGAAAAGCCAGGATGGAATTGGCGACGAACCGGACCACCTCGGCGCTGGGCGGATTGAATCCCCCGACGGGTGATTTGTCAGGGAAAAAACGCTCCAGGAGGCGAACAGCTTGAAAGAACTCAAAGAGAAAGGGCTCCTCCCGGAGTTCGCTTTCCGCCGTGGACACGCTTACATCAGGATCGCTTGGCCGGCCCGTGGTGGCCATTCTTTCAGTACCCCCCTGCGCTGGCGAGTCTTGACGACCAGTTGGCTGAAGCTATTGAGCGAAGCGTACAGACCCAGGAAATGGTCAATGACCGAGGCAAACAGATACACCCCTCCCCCCGAATAATCTTCCTCGTTAAACTCCATATGTACTTGGGTGCCGCGGGCGAAGGCAATTCCACCCTCGGAATTGATGCGCGCAAAGTGACGCTGGCTGCTTACCTTCGTGATCCCGGAGATTTGCTTGTCCAGATCGGCGGAATCCGAAAAGTTATAGAGACGGAGGACCTCCTGGAAAGCTTCCTTGCCCTCCTCGACGATGGAGAGGTAATTCAGCGCCAGATGGGATATCAACCTCCACAGCGCATTCCGCCCCATGGGGGGCCGGAGAGTGGGGGTGGGTTTGCGCAACGCGACAGCGCCCTTGATCGATCCCATCCCCTCGACCTCGAAATCGCCGCTTTCGTTCCCAAACGGCAAGCGGGCAACAATGTCGCGATTAGTACAGGTGCAATGCGCGGTGATCGCCTGCGTGTCCGGCAAGCAAGTACGCATGGAAAGGTCGACCAGAAATAAGGATACTTCCGAACCCTCGTCCCCCCTCCGAGAGGAAGGACGCCGCGTGGAGTACCAAAACGTTTGGTCCTTTTCCATCAAGGTCCGGTGCCGGTAGGAATAGAACGGTTCATAGTGGATCAGCTCATGGGTGGCCGGATCAGAACTGACCACATCCTCGATAGAGAAAATCTCTGTGGACATCCTCCGCCGCGCATCGGGAACCAAGGGATACTCCGACCGCCTCTGGGTCAACATGATGGGCTCGGCCGTTTGCGCAAACAGATTGATAATCGGCGAACACCCCAGAAGAATCGCCCTGGCCGTGACGGCCACTGCCAATCTTTGCTGCCGCTGCTCGGCTTCAAAAGGGGAGATGAGAAAGATGATTTCCGCACGTCCGCCGGGAATCGCTTTCAGGGGTTGTTCCAGGCCGTTCAGTTCGAAAAAGAAAAATTTCTCCGGAAAGGCGAAATACTCCTGCAAGAGCCGGTAGCCCTGGAAAGATCTGCGTGGGTACGGCAAGATCGATTCCGATTCGGAAAACCCCATGGGCCGCAGGGACTTCATGTTGAGCGTGTGGGGGGGCTTCTTGGCGTTGTCGGGGTCCCTCACGATGATTTGCCGGCAATTGTTGGAAAGCAGTTCGTACAGCGTATTCACCACATCGCTTTCACCGTTCAGATAGAACCGCAGGGATGACATTGGGAGCTTGCCGAAACTGATATCGGGAAAGCCGCGGAGTTCCACTCGGAGAGCGGCGACCGCGTCAGGAGCACGCAAGGGGGGATTGAGTTTGTCGGGGGTGACCCAGCGGGCATCGCTGACCTCAAGGGGCCAGAGGGTGACATCGTAGCAGGTGCGAAATTTGCAAGGAACCCCATCCACCGGCCGGGAATACAGGATCGAATCACGGGGAATGCTAAGACCGGTGGTCAGCTTTCCCTGCTCGGGGTCCAGGCGAAACCGCGCGACGGTCATGGAGGGGATGGGCCGAAGAAAATGCGGGTAAAGGATGTTGAGCAAGCCCTCGGTGATCTGCGGGAATTCATCGTCAATTTTCAGATGAACGCGGGCGGCGAGCAGAGCAAAGCCCTCCAGGAGCCTCTCCACGTGCGGGTCGTCACATCGATTCACGTCCAGTTGCAGGCGCGCGGCAATCTTGGGATGCTTCTCGGCAAATTCCTTCCCCATCTGCCGGAGGAAGGTGAGCTCGTTTTCATAATAATCGAGAAGTTCATCGCGCATTCTATGTGCTCTTTACCTTATATTCGCCTTTCGAGGGCTCGAGTAGCGTGTCAAAGAAAACCGGCTCCGGGGCCGGGTCCATGCGCAGCAAACCTTCAATACTGAAGTGGATGCCATGCACTTCCTCGGTGGAAGGTTCGATGGTCACTTTCACCGCTAGTAGCCTGGGCTCGAAGAAGCTGATCGCGGTCTTAATGGCTTTCGCCAGAAATTCCTGATCCTTGACCGATCGCAGGTACAGGATGGTGGTGTCAGGGATGCCATAATTGTAAACCGAACGCTCCACCTCCCGCATAGATTCCGGGGGGTCTTGGATCGTCCTGCGCGAATTAAAGAGCCACTCCAAATCCCGCCGGAGCGCGGCGCGCAATTCCCGCAGCGATTGGGCACGGCTCAGGGGAGGCTCCTGTTTGCGCTCCGGTTCCTGATCGATGAGCCGATCCAGCACCGACAACGTTACGGGGCCTTCCTTGTCTAAAGATGGCATCAGCTTCCAAGGTAGGTGATGGCCTGAACTGGGTCGAGACGGACGAGCTTTTGGAAGAGTCTATGTTTCTCCGAATCGTCCCCCTGCACTCTCTGGCTGTTCTTCATGATCATCACCAGGGCTTTGGCGATCGTTTTGGGGTTTTCCCAGGTTTCCAGGTGATTGGTCTCAATGCTTGCCGCCAAGTCTTCAATGATGGGCTGGGCCACCTGCGTTTTCCCGGCCGCGATGCAGATTTCGGCAAGCTGCAATTTCCGGAAGAACTGGCCCCTGCCGGTAAGCTGCCTATCGACTTCGTGCATCATGGTGTCGATGGCTTTTTCTGTTTGTCCCGTCTTTAAAGCCTCATTAGCCAGGTCGTAACTGTCTACGAATTTTCGATGCCAACCGGGCGTCGAATGATTTTCGATGACCGGAGCTTCCGCGGCGGGTGCGCCCTCCCCGGCGGAGGTGCCGTCCGGCGCGGGGGCACCCTCTGGGGCAGGACTTGGTGTTTCTGCGGCCAGTTCCTGCAACCACGCTCGCGTTTCGCTATTGGCGGCGGGAGTGTCATCAAGCAAGCTGACCCCCAGCGCTTGCGGCACATCGCGCACCAGGGTTTTCAATTCACTTCGAATGGCGATGGCAATACCGGAATAGTCGCTGCCCAATCCCGCGCAGGCATCGACAGTGAACTTCTGGAGATCCAGCCAGCCGCGGCTGCACGGGAGAGACATGGCGTTTTCCGCGGCCTCCAGCAGTTCACTCCACTTCCCTTCAATGGCCAGCCGCTTGATATGCTGTCGCAGTTCCGTGGGCGGACCTTCCAGCAGGGTCATATCCTGTTTGTTCAAGGCGGCACGTAGTTCACCCCAACGGAGACCCCTCAACATCAAGTACGGGGCGGGGCTGAAGGGATCGAGCTTACGCAGGGCGGCCGCGGCGCTCGCCACAGCCGTAATCGCCCCTCGACGCTCCGCCGGTTCCTTGTCGCCAAAAGGGATCATAATGCCAGCGGGGGCCGCCCCCGTCCAGACGGGTGTTTCCCCCGAAATCGCCTCGGTGGTTGCCGCGGGCGCCCCCTCCTCGACAGGGTCCGGTTCCTTCTCACGCTTCTTCTGGAGAAATCCGTGCACGACCGGCCGGATCTCTCCGAGCAATGACTCCAGCTTGTTAAGAGAAGGCGCCATGTCGCCGAACTTCGCGTTGCACGATTCCTTCAGTGGGGCGAGGATCTCCAGGCAACCGTCAAGCTCCTTCTCGCTTTTGACGTAAAAGGCCTTGGGAGTTTCTTCGAAGCACTTGTCGAGGGCCTCAAGCGCCACCTTCCCTTGCTCAATAGCCGCGGCGCGGGTCTGCTTGGCTTCGTCACTTTTGGCGTCGTCCTCGTACCCCAGCTTGCGGGACTCTTGCACGTCCGTATAGCCATACGGTTCCTTTTGCACGAGGCGAACGCTTTTTAGGGGTATTTCCAGCCTGGTGGCAAGGAACTCCAACGGGGCAGCCCGCAATTCCGCATCGCCATCCTCAATCGCGGGGTAGAGGGTGTCCCAGAATTTCTCCACCAGGCCGTGGCAAAGGGTCAACCCATCCCGGAGGCCACTGAAGCCGTTTTGCTTCACCCAGGCCTCCGTGAGCCAAGCCGCCAGCCACAAGTCCTTGGTCTTTTTGGTGAGAGCTTCGGTCGAGAGTTTGATGACTAGGGGATTATCCGCCACTTTGCGGTCGCTCTCGGTCATCCCCGCGGGTGGAACCGCTTCCTCGCGCCGGGCTTCCTTGATCTTGCTGTAGATTTCGTCGTAGCGAAGGTCGGTGCCGCTGGGGTTGGGTCCGTCGATAGGGTTTAGCAGGTCGTCAACAACGGGCATGGTTCTTCAGTCTCCCACTGGAACCGGGCTGAACTCCAGCGAGCGCACTTCGAGAAAGGGGAGCTCCTCATCATCTACCCGCCACATCTTCTGGCCGAAGGGGACCTCCTCAGGGTATCCCTCGCGTTGCTCCCACACGGTGGCTCGTCCGAGCCGGACAGCATCATCGGAGTGCTGCCAAGAGAAGGGAGCAAGCACGGGGAGCAGCAGCTCGCCGAGTTCCGCCCCTTTGAACGAGGGGGCGGTGCGCACCGCCGCAGGCGTCCACAGGAGATCTCTGAGCCGCTTCGGAGGCTCGATTTGAATCGAGGCCACGTGCTCGAGGGGAAGCAACAGGTAGGTGCCCGCCGCAAAAATTTCGAGCCGGGCTCCAATCCTGGGATCGGCGTCCGCAAAAGCGCTGAACGGCTTGCCATTGAACGTGCCGGTAAGAGCCGGCTGAGGCGAGTCCGGGCGCTGCGGATACTCTCCGCGGGTAAACAGGTCCTGCCGCTGCCGCTCGGCGTAGAGCGCGCTACGATAAAGCAGGACTCCTATCTCATTCGACGGTCCCGCTTGACCCAGCACCTCCAGTTGCTTGTCCGCCCGCTCATACTCTCCCGCGAAACATAGAAGCTCGAAAAGGAAGGTTCGGCGGCGCGCGTCGGTGGGATTATCCCGGACTTCGGCGCTCAGGGCCTTCAGCGCGTCAGCCAACCGGCCGGCTCGAAACAGCTCTTGTGAGTTCATCTCCGGCTCTCCATTAGGACTGACTGATCCTCCCCAAGTGGAAACTCGGGCAACACCAAGCCTCTGCCCCGGCAGGGGCGGTCAATTCAACCCCAGCACGCAATAGTCATACACGTCGAGGCATCTTCACGGCCCCCTGCCAGATGGCCGTGAAGACACTTCCCCTTTGTCAAAACTAAGAACTGCCAGCGGCGTTACGACGCTGCCACCTGCGCGATGTTATAAGTTGCCGTACCCGCCAGGGTGACCGAGCCGCTCGACGTATCCTGAGTGTAATACTGGTACTTGATCTGTTCGTACGCGATGGAGAGACTCGCCTGAGCGACTCCCGTCGATCCCCCGCTGTGGCTGATGCCGGTAACAAAACAATTCGTCATCGTAATGGCGAGATAGGTATAGGGATTGGCCCCGCCTCCCGTCTTGCGGCCCGAGAACGTGGCGCTGGCAATGTGTGTCCCCTTCGTCAGGTTCTGCACAAGCTGGAAGCTGGCGGCATCCACCGCGAAGCTGCACGTGAAGTCCGAAAAAGAGGGTTTCCCGCCGGACAGACCCTTGTTTCCGATACTGGCAGGACTGGCCGCGCCCCAACTCCAACTGTCGAGCTCGATGTTGTTCTTCATACCTGTCGCTTGCGATTCACCGTTGACGCCTGCAAGTAGCAAATAGTAATCACTGGGCATTGCTTTTTCCTCCTTAGTACCGAGTTGAGTTCACGGGTCAGCGGCAAAGGCGCACCCTGCCGAAAATCCCGTCAGAACTAAAAACTGAAAATCACCTCTTCGCCGGTTCCGGCAAGTCCGCTACCAGCCGGAGAGAAACACTCAGCTCATCCAACTGGAAGTGCGGGCGAAGATAAGTAATCGCCCGGTAGCAGCCAGGCTTGCCTTTGATCTCCTCGACGTCGATACGCGCCTCCCGCAAGGGAAATTGGGCTTTCGTGTGCTGATCGGCCTTGTCATCCTGGGTCACATACTGGCTGATCCAGCGATTCAGGAAGCGCCAACAGTCGTCGCGGGACATGAAGCTGCCGATCTTGTCGCGCATCATCGCCTTGAGGTAGTGGGCGAAACGGCAAGTGGCCATCATGTACGGTAGTTGCGCCGAAATGCGCGCATTGGCGGTGGCGGCATCGCTGTCGTAGATCTTGGGCTTATTGCAGGATTGAATGCTGAAGAATGCCGCCTTATCCGTGCCCTTGCAATGGACCAGCGGCACCAACCCCTGGTCAGCCAGCTCCTTCTCGCGCCGGTCGGTGATCGCGATCTCGGTGGGGCACTTGAGCGCCACGTCCCCCTCGTCGGTATGGAAAGTGTGGGAGGGAAGACCTTCCACCAAGCCCCCACCCTCGACGCCCCGGATGGCGGTACACCAGGCGTACTGCGAGAACGCGGTGGTCATCCTGGCGCCAAGCGCGTAGGCGGCGTTTCCCCAAAGGTATTTGCTGTGGTCCGTCCCATCCACCCCTTCTTCAAAGTTGAAGGCATCGACAGGCACGGTATCTCGGCCGTAAGGCAAGCGCATCAGAACCCGGGGGCAAGTGAGGCAGACGTACTTCGAGTCATCGCTTTGCCGGAAGCCCTTCCATTTGGCGAATTCGGTCGTGTCGAAGATCCGCCCAATGTCCCGGGGTTGGTCCAACTGCGTGAAGCTTTCCATGTTCATGAGCTGCGAAGAGGCCGCAGAGAGGAAGGGGGCATGCGCCGATGCCGCCACCGCTGCCATCTTTTCGAGAAGCTCCAGGTCTTCCGGATGCTTGCTGAACTCGTAATCGCCAATCAGCGCGCCGTACGGCTGGCCGCCGAATACTCCAAACTCTTCTTCGTAAACTTTCTTGAACGCCGCACTTTGATCGAATTCCGGGGCGCGTTGCAGGTCCCGCAAAAGGTCCTTCTTGGAGACATTCATGACCCGGATCTTCAGCATGGCGCTGGTTTCGCTCTGGCTGATCAGGTACTTTAGCCCTCGCCAAGTGCCTTCCAGCTTCTGAAACGTAGGATGGTGGAGGATTTCGTTGAGCTGGATGGAGAGCAAATGGTCGATCTGCGCAATGCGCGCATTGATCATCGCCTCGGTGTCTTTGGAGACGCTAACCTCCCCCTCCAAAACCTGAGTGATGAACTCTTTGACAAGATTCTTGCCGCGTTCCCGAGTGGCGGCATCCGTTCCCACCCTCCCGGTCTCGACAATCTGATCCAGAAGAGTCTTTTCACCGACCTGCTCGGTAGTCTGTGGTTGTGCGGCCGCTTTTGATTCCTTAGCCATTGCCCCCCTCCTTCCCTTCTTCTTTCTTGATTCCGATTTCCGACCGTAACTTTTCTAACTTCTCAGTATTTGAAACGGCATCCAACAGAACCTCGTCCAGTTTGTCGTTGGTCTGCAAGGTGCCTTTCAAATCATTGAGACGAGTACGAAGTTCGAGCAGTTCCCGCAAAGGTTTCACCTGCCGGGCCACCCTCTCGGGCTCGAAGTCTTCCATACTCTTGAAGTTGAGATCGACCTTCAACTGTCCCACATCGGCGTCTTCGCTCAGCTTGTTGTCCACCGAGAATGCAACGTGAGGTTTCATGCTTTCCAAGACGCTGTCAAAATTGTCCAGCGTTATTTCGACAAACCTTCGATCCTTCAGCTTGGGAAGTGGATCGACGGGCTGACCGGAAAAATCACCCAGAACTCCCATGACGAAGGGGAGTTCTTTAATTTCAATCGCGCCACCCGTCTCCACTTCGTAAGTAACGTGGACACGTGGGGGTCGTACCCTTCCAAGACGCTTCTGGACGCTCTCTGCCATGGGGGACTCCTTACATACGCATATTTAATTTGGTGATTTGCCTATACGGGAAGATTATGAACAACATGTCTTATCCTTGTCAATGGAAAAACGGAGGGGGGTGGGTTGGTGGGGTGGCCTGCACGATCGCTACGAACGTCCCGCTGCCTGACCGAGAGCACGCGACCAGCCCGATGTCATCACGACCCAAAGACCGAGGCGCAAAGCGACGGGCCGAGGCTGCGGTCTTTGGGGGGCGGTCTTTGCGGCGAATGCGCCAATATCGCGTTTTGGCGAGGAACAATGATCTCCGCGCTTAGGATGAACCGAGATGTGCCGCTTTTCTGGCGGTACTGAGAATCTCGCGAAGCCGCCTGCCCACGATCATCTCTTCGCCGGGCCGCAGCGTCATCGAGACAATCTGCAATTGGTCATTGCTCTGGGGTTCTTTGCGATTCGGATTCCCCTCGACGACCACCGGGACCAGGCTGGGATTGCTTTTGGTCAGGACTTCGATCCGCGGATTGCCGTCGCTCAGCTTTTGAGCGCAGTCGGCGACCGTGAATCCCCAAGCTTTTTCGTCCCAGCTCACGATCAAGGTAGGATAACGGTTCCCTTCCTTGGGGATTTGAATGTCGGTTTTCACCCCCGGGATGGTCCCGACCAGCGTCGAGATCCGTTTGACGCGTTCCTCCCACTGACGATTGAGACTCCCCAAATCCATCTTCAGCCAGGTTTCCACGGCGGTCAGGCAGCCGATGATTTCTTCTTTGCCAACTTTCATCGGCCGGCACACGGCGCCTTCGTAGGGGTTCGTGTTGGCGAGCGCTGCCTCGATCAGATCCTTACGTCCCAGCAACAGGCCGCTGCATTGCGGCCCCATTAGCCCCTTTCCGCCACTGAAGGTATAAAGGTCAGCGCCCATTTTCGCATAAAGTTTTATGTTCTCGATGGGAGGAATGCCTGCCGCGTCGTCGAGCAGCAGCGGGACCTTGGCAGCATTGGCGACGGCAATTTCCTTGGCTAACGGGTCGCCCAAATCGGTGGTATAAATCATGGCCGTACGGTCGTTGAGGGCGTTCTGCAATTCCTCCATCGAGTAGACAAGGACCAGTTTTCCGCCTGCCAGCCGTATCGCACTATCGAAGGCGCTGCGCCCGCCCACCATCACGACTTCATGTTTGAGTCCGGTGGTATCGGGGAGTTGCCAGATCTTCGCCGGCTCAGTCCCCGCCATGCAGGCTGCGGTGGCGGAGGCCATCGCTCCTGCCGCGCCCGAGGTGACCATGCCCGATTCGGCTCCGGTAATCTCGTGGAGGCGCTTCCCTACCGCGTGCTGTAGCTCAATCACATTCACAAAATACTTGGCGGCTTCGACCTGTGCAGCACGAACCTCGGGCAACTCCAGGGAGCCGCTGAGATAAGTCCACGTTCCGCGACAGTTGATGAGCGTCCTAATGCCCAAGCGCTCATAGACATTCCCCGTGGGCGCGCCGCCCATGGCCTCCTTCGCTTTGCCCAGGAGATCTTGAGCGGCGATTTGGCCGAGCAAGGGAAGCGCCGCCGCCCATTGCATGAACGCGCGCCGATCAGTTGAAAGTGGAATTCTGTGCACGGTCCTCTCCCTTCGATGATTTGGAACTCGACACAAGACTTATGAGCAATCCCGAAATGCCGGCCCGACACCCGTTAGAGTCATAGAGGCTCAGCCAGGAGTCTGGCGCTCAAATGAAACCTCAATCCGCGTCCTTTCCAAAAGGAAAGCGCGACCGAACGGCCAGGATGTGGGCTTTCGCGCCGGGCTCATTGCTGTTATAGAAGCCCACGGTGCAATTCAAGCGGAAAAAATACGCGTCCCCTGCGTGGGCAGGATGGAAGCCTTCGATACCGTCCGTCCCTCCTCCTGCCACCATCTTTCCCTGCCCATCCAGTACGAGATAAATTTCCTCGGCGGTGTTATGATGGTGCGGAAAGTTGGTGCCGCCCGGAGCGAAGTCCATCAGGAAGAGACTGGTCACCACGTAGCCAGCCGCAATCTTATCTCGCGTGCTGTTCCTGTCGCCCACCAGCAACTTGTAGAGAACCGAGGACGGGTGCCCTTCCACCGTCTGTTCCTTGACGTCTTCCAGATTCGCCAGCATGAGTTTTTGAGGCGGAGCAATGGCGGTTTCGTCCGGGATCTTGAATCCCATGACGATCAGCCGGCAGGGCTTATCGGAAGCACCAGAAATCGTGTGCCTCATTCCCGGTGGAAGGTACATGAAATCGTTCTTCCGGACCGGGACTCTCTCTTCGCCGTATTGCAGAACTCCGCTGCCTTCAAGAATCACGTAGATTTGTTCTTCTCTTGTGTAGTCGACGGCCGCGCAGGCTCCCCGCGGGTCGACCGTGACCTCACCAAAGCGGGCCACGCTTCTGATGATGCGGGTAGCGGAATCACCCTCGCCAAAGATCGGCTTGTAGTGGCAAGTGGGCGTGCTCAGGTCAGTGTGGTTCTCCCGTATGTCGGGAACATAGCGGTGCAACCAGGTGGGGTCAACTTTCCGCTCGGCGGGGAACAACGAGGGCGTCATCAACAGGATTACCGCGATCTCGAGATAATTGGAAATTGCCGCCCCGCGATTGCGTCCAGGTGATGGATGTTTGCTTCCCATTTTGGTGACCTCAGGCTTCATGCTCTCAGAAGGGAAGGCTCGCTTCAAGCCTCCCACGGGAGTACTTGCGGATGAATGCCACGCCTGAACCACAAGATATTCGCAGGAATCTTACTCCGTTGGCAAGGGATCGGAATGATTTTGACCGGAATGAATTATCGGAGTGAATAAAAGGCGGTCTTATGCCTTGGCTTGACCGAGATTTTCCACCACCTCTACGGAGAGAGTCTGGAATCCCTCCCCCGCCGCAACGCCTCGCCGCTGTTCCTCGCTACGGCGTCACCTTCAGTATTCCCTGGAGAGCTATATCCCCCGACGACTTTCCCAGCATGATCTCAAAATCGCCGGGTACCACGCGCCAGTGCATGTCGATGTCGAGTAACTGGAGATCTTCCGGGGTAAGCTTCAGGGTAACGGTCTTCGTTTCTCCGGGATCGAGCGCCACGCGCTCAAATCCCCGGAGCTGCTTGACGGGGGTTGCCACCGGGGCGTATTTCTCGTGAAGGTAGAGTTGCACGGTCTCCACGCCTGCCCGGCCGCCCACGTTTTTCACGTCCAAGGTCACGTTCGCCTCGCCGCCCGGGCGGATCTCCGCCGGTTCAATCCGCAGATGGCTATACTCAAAATTAGTATAGCTCAGCCCATAACCAAAGGGGTAAAGCGGCGTCGCCGGCATGTCAACGTAGTCTTGCCCCATCCTGATCCGGTAAGCCTTGCCGGGTTTGTAATTGTAGTAGATGGGCAATTGGCCGGAGCTCCGGGGCACCGAGAGGGCCAACCGCCCGGTGGGGTTGTAATTCCCAAACAGCACGTCGGCCACCGCTTCGCCGCCGCGCTCGCCGGGTAACCAGGCTTCCACCAGCGCCGGCACATGCTCCGACGCCCAGCGCGTGGAAAGCGTCCGGCCGTTGATGAGCACCACCACCGTGGGAGTTCCCGTCTCGAAGACCGCTTGGATCAGGTCCTCCTGCACTCCTTGCAAATCCAGGCTGGCCACGTCGAACCCTTCACCGTCCGTGGCCGGCCAGTCACGACGATCAGCCTCGTTCCAGGTGCGCTGGCTTTCTCCCACCACCACAATGGCAACATCCGCGCCCTGAGCAGCCCGCACCGCTTCCGCAAACCCGCTCTTATCCGTCCCCAGTACTTTGCAGCCGCGCGCCGCGGTGACTTTGGTTTGGGGTGAGACCGCAGCTTTGATCCCCGCGATCACCGTCGTCACCTGCTCCGCAGGCGCCCTCGCCGAATAGTCGCCCAGTTGGTTCACTATGTTGTCCGCGTCGGGCCCAATCACCGCTACCGATTTCAAATCCTTCCTGAGCGGCAACAGGTTCTTGTCGTTCTTCAGCAATACGATTCCTTCGCGGCCCGCGCGCAGGGCCAAGTCCTGATACTCTTTCGAGTGCACGATTTTCGCCGCCCGGTCCGGGTCGGCGTAGGGGTTCTCGAAAAGGCCTAGGCGGAACTTCACTTCCAAAACTCTGCGCACCGCCCGATCCACCAGCGCCATGGAGACTCGCCCTTCTTCCACGTTGTCGACCAAGGCGGGACCGTAGGTCACGTAGGAGTTATCCAAATCGATTCCCGCCTTCAAGCCCAGTGGCCCAGCCTCCTTTTGGGTGGGAACGATGCCCTCATAGAGCAAGGTTTCGAAGCCATTGCCTTCGCTAATCACGAATCCTTGGAATCCCAGTTCCTGCCGCAGGACGTCGTTGATCCACTTCACCGAGGCGTGCGCCGGCACATCCTCGATTTCCGCGTAGCTCGCCATCACCCCCAAGGCCCCGGCTTTCGAGATGGTTCCGATCCAGGGCAACAGAAAGTTCTCGCGTAAGCAACGCTCCGATACCTCAACCGCCCCGCGCTCCAGGCCGCTTGCAGGTTCGCTTTGCGTGGGAAAATTCGTCAGCAAAGCGACGACCTTATCGGGAGCCGAGATATCGTAACCTTGCGCGCCACGGACAAGGGCTTCGCCGAGGCGCATCAGAAGGTACGGGTCTTCGGTGTACCCTTCCTCGAGCCGGCCCAAGCGAGGATCGCGATTCACTTCCATCACCAGGGAGGAAAGACTGTGAATCCCCACCGCTCGCGCCTCCGCCGCTGCCGCCGCGTAAATCGCCTGTACCAGATCCAGGTCGAAGGAACTGGCGATGGCAGGGCCTTCGGGGAAAACCGTCGCGCCCGCGAACATGGCGCCATGCACGCCTTCTTCATCCGCCATAGCCGGTATTTTCAGGCGCGTCTCGGTCAGTGCAACCTTTTGCAGTTCGTTCAAATACCCCGCTAACTGTTGGGCATTTTCGGTCGGCATCTCACTGCCCAGCCTCCAGATCCCGCAGGCCGGACCGATCTTCTCAGAATAAGTCCCGGCGATGAATTTCTTGTACGTCTCCATCTTCCTCCGCGACTCTCTTCCCGGCTCATCGTCATGCACAGCGCGAATGCCATAGTGCTCCAGTGCCCCATGGGATAAATTGAGCTGCCCAATTTTTTCCTTCAGCGTCATCCGGCTCATCAAGTCATCGATTCGTTCTTCGACAGGCCGTTTCGGATCAAGGTAGGTCGGCGTTTGGCCTCCGGCTTGCGCGAAAATTACTGAGATTGACGCCAGCGTCGTACCGGCTGCGACGACCAACCACCAAAAGGTTTTGTTTCCCATTATTATTACCTCCAAGAGGCGATGCGAACGGACCCGGACTCCAAAATGGCAGGCTTAGGGCAGGTTCAGCGCTGAGATTCTAAATCCTAATTTCTACTTACATCATCATCATTACGGCAGAGCCTGAAAATACTTAGTGACATGTGAAACGTTCACGCGCTCTCGACGCTCAATTCCACCCGAATTTCTCGGCCCGGTTGCAGGGTGATGGCGAGCGGCAGGCACTCGAACCCCGGAATCAGATTAAAAGTGCGTTCGTTGGCCTGCCATTCGAAGCCTTGGGGTGCGTCGGTGCGAACCAGCAGATGTCTGCCTCGCTTCGTCACCCGAACTGTCTTGGGATCGACGTGCTCGGCTGCCTCCCCCGGGGAGGAGACCACGGGCAGGATAAATCGCACGGGGCCGGGCCCGTTCGTGTCCGTACTGGCGACAATCTCAACTTTATTTTCGCTCAGCCGGTAGATCAGATTATAGTGCACGTCACGTTCGACAAAAGTCTGGTGGGCAGCCGTTAGCAATCGGCCCTGCGCGGCGATCGTAATTTGCTGCGGGGCGGTATGGGCGGTTACCACCGCATCTAGGTCGCTCAAGCTGGTGTAGACCCGATCCTCGGCAGTGCACTCAACCCTTGTGGTCAGGGTCATGTGCGGACGATCGTGGTAGGTCTGCTGATTGAGGGGTTCCACCATCTCCTCCTCTGTCATGCTGGCCACCAGGATGGGGCCGAGCGCCAGGTGATAGAGCAGCGACATAGCTCCACCACTCGCATGCCCACCACCGGGTACGCCGAACCCCGAATAACCCCAGTCATATTCGGTCACGGTGGCCCGCCACCCCCCGATGGCCACCAGCCGGGTGCCGATTTCGGGATAACTCTTCAGGCCATAAGCTTCCTCGCGCGGCAAAGGCACGCGCGGCTTGGGCTCAAGCGCGTTGGGAACGCGGTCCAGTACGGTGGCCAAGGCCTTGGCGTGTTCATAGGTGTGTTGTATACAGGGCCAGTCCCCATGGGCAAAGTAGTCGGGGCCACCGTAAAGCATGCCGTTGTGAGTGCACGCGGCCAGCAATTGCAGATTGCGCCAGGCGACCTCACGGAACCTGGGATCATGATCCGCCAGCAGTTCGTAAGCCGGATGACAACCATCGCTGGTGCGGCTTCCCCACCAACTCCACTTGAAGTTGCGGGTGCCGAAACTGTTATCCCAGGCGCCGTCGGGAAGCATAAACTCCATATGCGCTCGCAGCGAGCTGACCACCCGGTCCAGGACTTGCTGGTCGTTGGTGGCCAAGGCATAGAGCGTCATTGAGGGCAGCGATTCCTCCACGTTGTAGCCCAAATCCACGGGGTGGCAACCCTTGGGAGTGACGGCTTTAAGCGGATGGCCTTCTCCGAACAGCAAACCGTTGGCGGTGAAATAGTCCAGGGTGGTGTGGGCAATTTGGCGGGCGCGGTCGGTATAGTGCGAATTCTCCAGCACCTGACCTAAGACCGCAAAACCGTAGGTGGCGGTCACTGGATAATTAATGTTCCCAGTCTGAATGTTCATGTTAAGGTCGAGCCAATTCGCCGCCCGAGCCAGCCGGTCAGTCCATCCTCGCCGGATACTCGCCTCCACCAGTGAGCCGTGGTGCTGAAGGGCTTCCGCTAGCGCGATGGCTTGAAAAACCGTCGGCCCTTTCCAGGGGCTCTTATCGACTTCCTCGAGCCAACTACCGTCGGGGCGCCCTTCGACCTTATCCATCCAGTCGTGCACCAGCAGTCCGGCTTCGATGTATTTGGAGTCGCCGGTCGTTCGCGCCGTGCGCAGGAACGGATAGAGGGCATTGCCGCAGCATCCGTGGATCATGCCGCAGACCGGACACAGAATTCCCCCGTGATGGAGATTTTTGGGGCTCAGGATCTGCACTGACATCAACCCGTCGCACCAGGACTTTAAGAGTTCAGAGTAGAGATTGGCACTTGCCGGCGGCTCGCTGGATGGAGTTGGAGGCCCCGATTGTCCGACCGCGGGCGAGACCCAGTCCGGGTGCAGCATACGCGCACCCAGGCCACTGGTCGCCAGACCTGCCATGCGAGTAAATTCCCGTCGCGTTACTTTGCGCATAAAAGCCCTCCCACGAGATGTTGGAGTGTGGGTTGCGAGAAATCAATCACGACTTCCCGGCCGTCCGGACCGAATCGTGGATGGGGGTCACAGTGCCACTCCCCTCGGATTGCGGTGGCACAAAGATCTTAATGTTATGCGCTACCGGCTGTCGAGTGGTAAGCCCCGGATGGCGAGGTCTTACCCAAGGTCAAGTGGAGCTTTCTGGTTCCCTCACTCCACTTGACCTCGGGGTATTTCAGTTCAGACCGAAGTTAGAATATAAACTTCATAGCCACTTGCCCGATGCGCGGGTCCCTCGCGCTGGTCACAAAGCCGAAACTCGAATTTACGATCTTTCCCGTTGGGATCCCGAATTGGGCGTGGTTGAAAATGTTGAAGAACTCCCCACGGAACTCCAGCTTCATCGACTCAGTAATGCGGAGGTCCTTATGCAAGGACAAGTCCCAGTTATTGAGGCCCGGACCGTGGAAGAAACGCCGGTTGGCGTCTCCAAGCTGTCCCAACGCCTCCTTGCTAAACAGAGAAGTGTTGAAGTAAGGATCCGTGTCGGTGGCCTGATCGGCCAGGCGCGGATTCGTGAAATTCAGGGAACCAGAGGTGTAATTGGGAACATCAAGGATGCCCACGCCACCCGCATGGAGGGTACCAAGTAGCGAGTGGTCGTCGTACTCCTGGAGTGTCACGGGCAAGCCGGTGGTGAAATGCGTAATGCCAGTGACGATCCAACCATTGGTCAAGCGGTTGGGGCGCCAGAGCTTTTCGAACGGTACCTGATAGCTGTAGCTCGCCACGAAGTTGTGGGTCATGTCGTAAGAGGAGAGCGCCCTACTGATCTCCGGGTTGAGGAAATTAAGCATGTCACCGCCGGTGGGCGAGCCGTTATATCCCCAGGAGGAGGAGTTGTCAAGCGACTTGCTGTAGGTATAGCCGGCCAGGATCTCCATGCGGCCGGAGGTGTGGCGCAGAGTGGCCTCCAGGGCGTTGTAATCGGAATTGGCCGCGGTCGTGTACATCCCCTCGGTAGTGAAATTCGACCCGAAGGGGTAGCGCGTGCCGTGAACCACCCCTCCGGTAATGGGGTAAAAGGTCGCATCTTCAGCGACGGGCCCGCAGGTGGCGGTCCCGGGCAATACTTCATTGGGTTGGCTCAGACTGAGGCACAGAGCGGAATTGCTCGGATTGGCTTCGACGGCCGCGAGTTGCCGGTGCCCTTCTGTGCCAACGTAACTCACGCTCATTAGGGTGTTGGGGCTCAACTGCCGCTGGAGCGAGAGGCTATAGTGCTCAGCGTAAGGGGTGCCGTTGTGGGAATCGATAACCGGCGCACCCGCGATGGGCAGAAACTGGGACCAGTTAACATTGCTGTCAGGGTTCTTGGCGCTCACGTTGCGCGGTGGGAAAACCACGGGAAAGTGTGCTCCCTCGCTGTGGCCGGTTTGCCGGTCAATAAAGGGCGCATCAAATAGTGAAGGTGTGGGGCTCGCATAGTAGGAGCCATAGGGCGGATCTCCCTGTATCATCCAGTTCATTCCGTCCATGTCGGCGGTGAAGAAAACACCGAAGGAGGCGCGGATACTGGTCTTGCCAGGTCCGCCGATAAGCTTGCCTAAAAAACCTTCCGTCGCACTGGGAGAATAAGCCAATCCCACGCGCGGGGAAAAATCGGCGTGGTGAACCGGGGAGATTGTCCTGGGAACGCCAGGGTCACCGGGGAAGTCCCAGCCGGTGGGCGCCCCTGGAAAGACCACTGACTGTTCGCCCAGTCTCAAAGTTTCATTTTCGCCGAAAATCTCATACCATGGCGATCTGACTGCCCAGTTGAGGCCTAAGTTCACCGTGAGATTGGGTCTGGCACGCCAGCTATCCTGCCCATACAGGCTATAGTAATACTGGCGGGTGTGCAGCGTCGGGGCCTCACAATTCTCATAATTACCGGGCGCTCCCAGCAGGAAATCGCCAAAATCAACGCCGGTTTCCGCCCCATAAAATCCAAAATCTCCCACACTACATTGGGAGCCCCCTTCGTAGGAAATGCTGTTGTCTAAATGCCCGCTGCCACCAAACTTCAAGGTGTGAGTTCCTTTCACCAGCGAGAAATTGTCGATCACTTGATTGGAGTTGTCGTACAGATCGAGCGACACTTGTGCCATACCTATGGTGAAATTGTTCAAACCGATTTTAGGGACGCCGGTAAAATTTCCAACGTCAACAATGCCCCCGTTGTATCCGGCTCCAGTACCTGACCCGGTAATGAAACCCAGGGAGCTGAGGCTGGGACCCACTCCACCCTGCGGCGCGTTGGTGAAAATGACATCTCGGGTGTAATTGAGGCGGAACTCATTCACCGCACCCGCGCTAAATGACTTCGTCGCGCCGAAGTTAACGTTTTGCGCCCGGCCGTTGTTCGTGCTGGAGAATCCCGGAATGCCACTCCCGTTAGAGTAAGGGTTAACGAAGGTGTAGTCGTCAATAAAATAGTAGCCCGAGAGCATGCCGAGGGCCGTATTGGCGTCGATCCGGGAGCTCGCCTTGTCGTCCCGCAAAGTCTCGTCGAAGGCCGAGGTAGTATAGTCGGGCCCGATATTGGGACCCGGGATGTATTTCAGGAGATTCTGCGCAATGGGTGAAATGGCCGACGCCGGAATGACCGCGTTGGGGAGAACACAGTTCGCGGAGCTGGTGCATCCCGACGTGTAGTAAGGCTCCCCAACGCTCACCGGGTATCCCAGTTTTTGCGAGAGCATGTTGGCCCAATAGCCACCACTCACAGTGCCGGTGAGCTGGCTTGCCACATCCGCCAAGTTCCCTGTATGATCGGTAGCGGACGGGACAGGAGTCAGACCGCTATCCACGCCGACAACTTGCCGGGTTCCTTGATAGTCCGAAAAGAAGAATAGTCTGTCGTGGCGAATGGGCCCCCCGAACGTGCCACCGTACTGGTTCTGGTGCAAGGTCCCACGCGACGGGGAGTAAAAGTTCCGAGAGTCCATGTCCGAATTACGGAGAAACTCGAAGACATCGCCATGAAATTGATTGGTGCCTGATTTGGTGATGGCGTTCACCAGCCCCCCGGAGTAATTACCGTATTCAGCGTCCGCGTCGTTGGTTATGATTCGGAATTCCGCAATGGAGTCCAGGTTGGGAACGATTGCCGTGCTATTATCAGCCCCCTCTTCAACATTCCCGCCGTTGACCATGAACCCATTGGCTGCTTCCCGCTGCCCGCTGACCGAGAGATTCCCCGCGTTCAGGTTCCCAGAGGGGGAATAGCCGGGATAGTCGCCCGCAGAGACCGGAACCACGCCCGGCTGAAGAGCCAGCAAGTCCGTGTAACTGCGCCCGTTCAATGGAACCATCTCGATCTTGCTGTCGCCAATCACTTCGCCCATCTGCGTGCTATTTGTCTCGACTTGAACGGCCGTGGCGGAAACACTGACTTCCTGAGTCACGGTGCCCACTTCCAGCGTGGCATCGACCTTCAGCGCACTGTTAGCGTCGATGACCAGACCCGTCTTGCGAAACTCCTTGAATCCGATTTGCCGGACTTCAATCTGGTAGTGGCCGATGGGCAAGGTCGCGAACGAATAGAACCCCGCCGAGTCCGTTTTAAACGCTTGCCTAATTCCTGTATCGACGTTGAGCGCCACCACTTCGGCGCCGACAATAACCGCGCCAGTTGAATCCGTGACCAGCCCGGAAATACTGCCGCCTACGCTTCCCCAGGCGACTGGCACCAAGAGTAAGAGGACGAACACCCAAACCGGTGCTCGCAAATTAACTATCCGATGGTTCATATGATGCCTCCTTGTGAAATAATTCCATGACCCAAGAACCCAACAGATTGGAATTCGACGGAGCGAAGCAAAGGCGTAAGGGATAGTAAATGCACCGCCAGACTACTTGGTGATGCACTCGAAGGGGGGAACTCGCGGTGCGATGTTGAGAGAGAGATAAGTCACCGGCGAGTACCTTACAATTCTCATCCTTCTCCACGCCAAATATTCATCGATCAGCGACCAAAATATTGCCCAGACCAAGGACAATGTCAAGCTATTATTCATTGAGCGACATAATGTACCTTCGGGAATATTGGGGATAATGGAATTGCGGTCTTCGTCCCGCCAGGATTTCTCTCCACGAGGTTGTAAGGGCAGGCCTTCATATGGAGTGGCCTCAACCGTGGCGAAATTCGCAGCGAACGCCAAGTGGGTTCTTCGTGATAAACCATCCTCTCAACCACGTTATTCTCTATTGAGAAATTTCAGGAAGAGAAATATGATCGCGGTGCAAATTTGGAAAGCATCTGAATTCGCGACGGCGATCAGAGATCGCCGCTACAACGCACTCCCCGGGGAGCATTTCCCTGAGGCAACGAAGCCGAGAGCCGTTGGACGAAACCTCCAAGCCGCGCAAACCCCCGATCCGTCACCTTCGCTGGTGGATTGGGGGAGTTCTCTTCGCCTCCACCATTGTCAACTTTATTGACCGGCAATCTTTAAACGCTTTGGCGCCCATCCTGAAAGTCGAGTATAGGTGGGCCAACACGGACTTGGCCTTCATCCTGATCGCCTTTCGCATCGCCTACACGATTATGCAGTCGGCCGGAGGGCGGCTTCTGGATTGGCTGGGAACCCGCAAGGGACTTTCTCTCACGGTGACGTTCTATTCCGTTGTGGCGGCGCTGACCTGCATCTGCCAGGGCGTGGCAAGCTTCAGTGTCTTTCGATTTCTGCTCGGCGCCGGCGAGGGACCTAATTGGCCAGGCGCGACGAAAGCTGTCTCCGAATGGTTCCCGGGTAAAGAGCGCGGCTGGGCGGTGGCGTTGTTTGATAGTGGCGCTTCGGTGGGGGGCGCCGTTGCGCCGTTCATTGTGCTATGGGCTTACCACAATTTCCATAGTTGGCGTCCCGTCTTCTTGGTGACGGGCTCCTTAGGTCTCATATGGGTTGTCCTCTGGCGGGCGATTTACTACCCGCCCGACAAGCATCCTCGCATCTCGCCGGAAGAGCTTGCTTACATTCGAAAAGGCCGCGGGTCTGCCGAGCCTCTTCAAGGTTCCACGACCTCCATCAAGTGGCTCCGCTTGTTGCGATATCGCCAAACTTGGGGGATTGTCCTCGGACGTTTCCTCCTCGACCCTTACTGGTATTTGATGACGGAATGGTTTGCCGTCTTTCTCGTCAGCAAGGGATTTAAGCTCGAACGGAGCATTCTGGGATTCTGGATCCCTTTCCTGGCGGCGGACCTCGGCAACTTTTTTGGCGGCGCGCTTTCCAGTTTCTGGATTTCCCGCGGTTGGCCCGTGGGCCGTTCCCGGCGCGCCGTCCTGCTGATTTTCGGGCCGAGCATGCTCGTCCTCCTGGCGGCTGGCTTCACGTCAAGGTACTTCCTGCTCGTCAGCCTCTTCGGTTACGCCTCATTCGCGTATTGTGCCTGCTCGACCATGTTTCTCGCGTTGCCGGCCGACGCGTTTCACACTCGCGCCGTGGCTTCCGTGAGCGGACTGGGAGGGACAGGCGCGGGTATCGGAACGCTGCTCTCCACTTACCTTATTGGACGCATCAGTGACCGCTTCTCGTTCCAGCCGATCGTGATCGCGGCGTCCATTATTCCCTGTATTGCTACCGCCGTATTGGTTTTTCTTGTGCGCTCACCTAAACGACCGGACCCGGCGGGTATTCTGTTAGAATTTTGAATCAATCCCTGTCGTCCTTGCCAAATGTTGCTTGGGCACGGACTCGACGAGACCCGGCACCTCGCCAACTCGATCGACCGCAGCATCGCGTGGTACGAGAAGCACTTCCCCCGCCCCGGGCAGGAAGGCGTGACCAACACCCAGCCTTGATGCGCGGCGTGCCCAGCGGCAGCTTATAATGGCCTGAAAACCTGGGAAAATCCCGGAAGTCACTTCGCCTCGATTTATCCCATAATCCACGACTTCTCTGCCAAAAATTCGGCTCGATTGTCGATCTTTAACGCGCAAACTGTGCATTTTCGTGAAAAAGGCCGGTAAATCGTCAGTTATTTTGTCACGCTTTCTTTTGTTTTCATACACATAGTCGGATCGATCTTCATTTTTAACATCTTTTTGGGTTCCCGCTTTCTGACCTTGATCAAGGTGTTAGTGTGTCGCCCCAATTGGCACAACCTGGAATCTTCCATTTCCTTTGGAGCTGATAACTTAAAGCCGGCAGCTCACCGCAAGCACTTAGCACCCAGCACCTCTCATAGAAACCTCCTGGGTTCTGGGTCCTGGAGTCTTGGTTCTGGGGTTATTTCCCTAGCCTCCAGCCCCTAGCCCCTAACCCCCAGCCCTAGGTTAGCATGTATCGCATGGGTTATTGCAAGAGAAAGACATGGAGTCTGGGCTACCGGCAGGCCGAAATTGTAAAATCTTGAGGCAGGCTAGACAAATTATCCGAAGTATGCATGGCACGGACAGCAACTGTACCGTGGAGGTTGTTGGTTTGCGAATTCCCCTCCGGGTTCGGGAGAAGGCTGTGGGTAGCTGTAAGCTATTGACTGTGAGCTATTAGCTAGTTCCCGGCAACTGAAAACTGACAACTGAAGACTCATTTTCAGTGTTGTGCTCCAACCAGATTGGCGGCGCGGTTGCTGGTGGGGAATCGGGCATGAGAAAAGCCCCGGTTGCAAATGCCTGAAAACAAAAGCCAAGAGTCTTTTCAAGCTGGCGCCAATATCCCCTGAAGAGGTTTTGTGGCCTTGGCCCGGGATTATTTTGCCCAGGCGTCATAAAAATATCGCGTCAAGTGTCTTATATATAGCAAGTAATTATTAGATGAGCGCCACCCAGGTTGACAGCAAAGCCACGTTGTTCGGTGTCGCAGAGTACCAAACTGCTGTGACGCGCCAGGAGCTTGTGTCGCAGGCTTACGAGGATAACCGAGACGCCATTTATCGTTACCTGGTTGCCTTGGGTACCAAACCCTCGGTGGCGCAGGATTTGACACAAGAGCTTTTCCTGAAGCTGTATTCGACGATCGGCAAGGGCAAGCAAATCCAGAATGTGCGAGCCTGGATGTTCACCGTCGCCTCGAACCTGGCGTTGAATCATCTGCGCGCAGAAACCTATCGGCCTTCCCTCAGCGGTGAGGATGTCGGGCGGTGGCTGGAATCCCAGGCCCAACCCGGCGCCGATCCCGAGAAGGCGTTACTGGAGAGGGAAAGGGCCGTAGCCCTTCAGGAAGCGATCAGCACCCTGAGTCACCAGCAGCGGGTTTGCTTGCATTTGCGCGCGGAGGGCTTCCGCTATCGGGAAATCGCCAAGATTCTGGGCGTCACAGTGCCCACCGTCGCGGAATTCTTGCGTCGCGCGATTTCCAAATTGCAAAGGGCAGATTTATGACCAGCATCGGGAACGGCCATCTGACCGGCAAGCAACTGCTCTTTTATGTGGATGGTGAGCTGGCCTCCGGAGAAAGCGCCCACGTCCGCAGACACTTGGAGGCGTGTTGGACCTGCCGCGCGAAGTTAGAGGACCTGCAAGCAGCGATCAAGAAAATCGTGGACTTCCGCGACCAGGTTCTGCTGCCGATGGTACCCCCCCCGCCGAGGCACTGGGATGGTCTTGATCCTCACATGCAGGAATTGGATGAGACGCTTCGAAAACCATCCGTAGCGGACCGCTTGGGCAGCCTGTTTCGGTCCAGTGTGCTGGCGCCCCGCTACGTGGTTTTTGCGGTCATCGTCCTAGTGACACTGGCAGCTTTGGTTTGGCTGCCCTCTCAGCCGGTTATCTCCGCCAATGAACTGCTGGCGCGGGTCCAGGCGGCGCAATCGGCAGAGTTAAAGACAGTTACCGCGCCCGTCCTGCATCAAAGGTTGCGGGTTCGACGCAAAGTCACTGGATCCACCGAACAGACGACCACGGACTACGATTCCTGGGAAGATCAATCCCGCGGGCGGTTCCGCGAGACAGGGTCTTCGGCGGAGGTCCTTGCCGAGTTGCGGACCATCTGCAGCGCCAACCGGCTTGATTGGCAAGCGCCACTCTCCGCGGCAGGGTACGCACGCTGGCGGGATTCACTGCCGGCGAAGGAGGATATTGTTGCACCCGCGAAGGTTTCCGCCGGTATAAATGTGAATGACGGTTCCGAGCCGCTGGCGTTGACTACGATCCCCAGGACCCAAGCCGCGAACAGCCTTCGCAGTGAGGACTCCGACACCGATAGAATCACTAAAGCGGAACTGGTTGTACGCACAACGGATTGGCATCCGGTGGAGGAGCGGCTGTGGGTCAGTGACCGGGAGTACGAAATTGCCGAGCTGGATTACCGGGTGCTGCCCCTCTCTGAAGTTGACGCTTCGGTTTTTGCGGAACCACCTGCTCCCGTTGAACCAATCGAAGCCCCCCGTCCTGTGCTTATAGAGACGGCGGAGAGCTTAGTGCCTCCCCTGCCTGACTCCGAAGAAACAGAAATGGCCGTGCGCTACGGGCTGCACCAGCTCGATGCGGACCTGGGCGAACCCATTGAAATCAGCCTCGGCAGCCAGGGTAAAGTCATTGTCGATGCATCGGGTGTCGCTCCGGAGCTTCAAGCCAAGCTCCAACAGCAGTTGGCATCCATTCCCAACATCGGCTTAGAGCTCGATAGGGCCCCCAGCCCCACGTGTGATACTTGCCCTGCGTCATCTCAAGAGATAGCGGCGATGACTCCTTCGCCTCCGCTGGCCCTTGCTCCTGTGGTTAACCCTAACGAGAAGCGTCTGGACGAAATTTTTGGTGCCCCACGTGTCCAGGAGTCCTTCACGCAGGAGGTGCTGGAGGTGAGTGGAGACGCCCTGTCTCACGGCTTCGCGTTGCGGGATCTTGCCCTGCGCTATACCGCGGAAGAGGAAACAAAACTTACCCCCACTGCCAGGGCGCAACTAGAGGAGATGGTCGGCGACCATATTGCAGCCCTGAAGGAACAAACAAACCGTCTTCAGGGACTGTTGCGGCCACTCTTAGAGGCACTATCGACTAGCAGTACGGCCGGTGTTAATTCCCCGGATGTGGCGGCGCAGGGAGGCCGGCCTGATGAAGCCGGAGGTGCTCTGGATGCAAGGCCAGAAACGGCTCCCGGTCCGGACTCTCCGCTCCCGAGCTCTCAGTGGCAAAACGCGAGCCTCGAAATATTCGCATCAGTGCAAAGGACCGACCGGATGATCAAAGGTTTGCTGACGAGCACGAATACTCCTATTCCAGCCGACCAAGTAGTCCCGGAGCTGCGGCAGGCTTTGTCAGAGCAGCAACAGGAAGTGAACCAATATCAGGGGCGCGTGCAACAAAAATCGAAGGGGCCAGACAGATAGAGTTTGGAAGGGAATAACTAACGAACGAATTGAAAATTGAAATTTGGAAAGCACATTGCGTCGGGTCTTGGTTGAATCAGGCTAGTTCGTAACAACGGATTGAATACATCCGATGATGAGGGAGAGGCGGAATTCTCTTACCCCGCAGGTCTGGCTGCATCTTGCGTCAAGCTTGGCGCAGCGAACGGCGGGGTTAGCCCGCAACTAGAGTTGCCGGAATGCCGCTTCCAAAATGCGAAAAGAGCGGCTGGATTAAGCTAGCCGGAATAAGAAGGAGATCACCATGCGTCGAATCCTTTATGCACTATGCTTTGCCTTGCTGTTGGGTCTGAGCGCGCGTGCCCAGGAGGCGCAGCTCACGGGTTTGATCACCGACTCCTCAGGCGCTGTTGTACCCCAGACCTCGGTTGCTCTCCGCAACCAGGGAACCGGTGTTAAGTATCAAACGGAATCCAATGGTGACGGCATCTACACATTCTCGTTCATAAAGCCCGGCCCCTACGAAGTAACCGTCGAGAAAACTGGGTTTAAGACGGTGAACCGCACTGATATCAAGCTGGACGTCTCGCAGAATGCTCGAATCGATTTTACCTTGGAGGTAGGACAGACTACCCAGGTCGTGGAAGTACAGGCGAGTGCCCCCTTGGTGAACACATCCGACGGGGCAGTTTCAGATGTCATCACGTCGAAGCAAGTCGACAACTTAACATTGAATGGCCGCAACATCCTGGAGATCTTGTGGCTCGGCCCGGGTGCAGCTCCCGCGCAGGGGGCTGACCTTAGCCACTTGGGCCACATGGGTGCGAGCGCATCAGTCGAATTCAACGGGGTCCGAGACGGGTATATCAATATGGAGTTCGATGGCGGCAATAACTCTGATGAAGGCTCCGGCGGCGAAGGCGGTAATGTTACCTTTGCCCTCGACTCCATTGCCGAAATCCGAGTTTCCACTTCCAACTATGGCGCGGATATGGGGCAGCACGGGGGAACAGACATCCAAGTGGCGACGAAGTCAGGCACCAGGGACTTCCATGGGAATGCCCACGAATTTGTGCGCAACGACACATTCGATGCCAACGACTGGTTCCTGAACCGCCAGATCGCTCCCCCGGGCGGAAACGCTCCGAAACAGCCACTGAAGTGGAATCTCTTCGGCTACAATTTCGGCGGACCTTTCTACATCCCAGGTCATTACAACACCGACAAGTCGAAGACCTTCTTTTTCTGGTCAGAGGAATGGGCCAGATACCGTGAAGGCACCGTCATCAGTGCCGGCGCTCCGTCGCTCCGCATGCGCCAGGGCGACTTCAGCGAGTGCGACCCTGCGTCGGCGAACGCCAATCAGGTGATCATCAGCCAAGGGTGCGTTTTGCCGACCATCAATGGTACGAAGGTGGATACCGTTCCCGTCAACCCGAACGGCAAGGACCTGCTGAATGGATTGATCCCCTTGGCGAATAACGGCGTGGACGGTTACTTAACTGCCCCCGACCTTCCCACCAATTATCGCGAGGAATCAATCCGCGTAGATCAGAACATTTCTGAAAAGACCACTCTGTTTGTTCGCGTCACAAAGGATTCCTGGAAAACCGTGATGGCCCCCTCCACCTGGTCATCGGCGGTCTACGATACAATCGTGACGAATTGGAATAATCCCGCCGTAGCCGAGGTGCTTCACCTCACGCACAGTTTCAAGCCCAGCCTGATGAGCGAATTCATCATGGGCTACAGCGATGCCCCACACTTCATGTTAGCCGGTCTTGGAGCCTCTAATGTGGCGCAGTCCCTGAACAAGCCGTCCGACTGGACCGGGAAGACCCTGTTTGCCGTTAACGCCAATCAACCCGTGCTGCCAGGAGCGAGCATCTGCGGCGGCCTGCCCTTTTGCGTAGCGGAAGGTTGGGGCTATGCTCCATTTATTAATGCCAACCCGGTTTACACCATGAAAGAAAACATGGTCGAGACCTCGGGCAAGCACATGCTGAAGTTTGGGGCGCTGGGGGTGTGGAATCAGAGGAACCAGATGAGTGGGGGCGCCATGTACCCTTCGCAGGGGATGTACACCTTTTCCAATACGTCCCCCGTTAGTACTGGCAATGCGTTGGCTGATATGTATGTGGGGAACATAGGACAATACACGGAGGGGGCGGTGACCAGTAATGGAGTTCCATTCGCTGGCTACGGTAAGTCTCACTGGCGTGCAACGCAAATCGAACCTTATTTCCAGGACGACTGGAAGGTAACGAAGAGGTTGACCCTGAACCTTGGGGCACGTTGGCAATTCATGCAGCCCTTGCATGAATTCTCTGAACCGAGGCTTGACTCGACATTCATCCCGTCACAGTACAATCCTGCTGTCGAAGCTTTGCTGGATAGCAGCGGCAACCTGCTCCTGGATCCCGCCAGTGGTCACGTTCACGATTTCACGACCGCTGGCAACGGGCTGGTTATATGTGGGAGTAGCGCCGCGGTCTTGAGTGGCTGTCAGGAGCGTCACTGGCGTACTATCGGACCGCGTTTCGGTTTCGCATACGACCCCTGGGGCACGGGTAAGACTGCCATCCGTGGCGGTTATGGTATTTACTACGACCCCGGGAATGTGAATGAAGCCACTGCCCAGGCCTTGAGAGGAAACCCCCCTGCTTATCTGGTTCCCTCCGCGTACAACATCATCGGCTATGAGAACATCGTCGCTGGCGCTTATGGTCCACCAAGCATCAAAGCGATGGGGTACACTGACAAATTTACAAGTAACCAGCAGTACAGCCTGAGCGTACAACACGAGTTTCCCGCGGGCAATCTACTTACCGTGGCCTATGTGGGCAGTCTTGGACGTCATCTGGGTCTCTCCGGCGGGCGCAACCTCAATCAAGTCCCCACCGGGCTCGGCACTGAAAACGTTCCTGCGCTGGCCGGACAAAGCGGTTGTGACGCGCAGGGGAATTGCAACGTGCAGAACGTCTTGGTCAATCAGGAAGAGCCTTCAATTTTCTTCGTGCCTTACACTGGCTACTCGACCATCACATATTATGAGACGACCGAGAATTCCAACTACAACTCGCTCCAGACTAATGTCCGACACGTGACTCGCCACGGGCTGACTCTGCAGGGCTCCTACACTTGGTCGCATATGCTCGACTCTCCCCCAGGAGGAAGCATCGGCTATTATAGTGATCCGTCACGGTGGTACGGCACATCCTCCTACAACGTTTCAAATATGCTCAAGCTGAACTACGTTTACGAGTTGCCATTCTTCAAGAATACCTCCAGCGCCGTTCTCAAAAACGCCCTCGGGGGTTGGGCGGTAAGCGGTGTCACAAGCTTCCTGAGTGGCTATCCGGTGGACTTTACCTGTGGGGTCAATGGGTACCAAAGCGCAATTGCCGGCGGTGTTCGCTGCAATACGGTCGGGCCCTTGAAGATCGCCAAAGGGACCGTCAATGACGCGCAGTTTGGACCAACCCCCACTTGGTTTAACCCCACGGTGATTACTCAGCCAAACCTCAGCCAACTGTATGCCAACAATCAGCCCGGAATGTTCGGGTACATGGGGTCGAATGAGCTGACTGGTCCGGGCACCAACAATTGGGATATGGCGTTACAGAAGAACTTTGCACTGCCCTGGGCGCGTGGCGAACGTTCCAATCTTCAGTTCCGCTTGGAAACGTTCAACACCTTTAACCACCCTCAGTGGACCTCTATTAACGCCGGTTGCAGCGGGAGCATCGGCTTCGGTCAGCCATGTACCCAGCTCGGCAACGGGGAAGTCAGTGGGGACTGGCATCCGCGGCTCATGCAGATGGGTTTGAGGTTCACCTTCTAACCCCGCTAGTCTTGCTTACGAACCTCAACGCGACGCCGGTGGCAGTCGCCACCGGCGTTGCTCTTTCCAGAAAGCAGCTTCGCCGCAACTCAATTGTCCCGATCTGCCGGCGCTGGCAAGCTTGGCCAATGTATGTCCGTGCGACTCGCCGACCATGTCATTGTCGCGAATCACAATTGGCGGGATCGCCTACCGTCCCGCCCAATCAAAGACGCGAAAGTGCACAGCCATTCTAAATTATCCTGATGGATCGATTCTGTGAATATAATGGATGTGGCCCCCATAATCGGGAACGCGATCTCAGAATTGTTCCGAAGCGCACAGACGGATTCGGCGATGAAGCATTCAGCACACACAGACCGGGATGGTTCTCTCATTTTGTCCAATCATCCCCACCTCTCGAGTAATACGTCGGAGGTTTAATGGCGAATTTTCTAGTAACAGGCGGCGTCGGGTTCATTGGGTCGTCGCTGGTGCGCAGGCTTCTTGGTCTTGGTCACTCGGTAAGGGTGGTCGACAACCTCAGCATGGGCTTCTAAAGCAATCTTGAGAAATGTATGGGCCGTATTGAGCTGATCGAGGGTGACATCCCGGAGTTTGCTATCTGCAAGTCGGCTGTCGAAGGAGTTGAATATGTGCTCCATCAAGCTGCGATTCCTTCTGTCCAACGGTCTGTCGATGACCCCATACGGAGTAACAATGCCAATGTGACAGCCACTTTGAATGTGCTGGTAGCGGCACGCAACGCCAAGGTAAAACGATTGGTGTTTGCAAGTTCATCATCCGTCTATGGAGATACAGAGGTTTTACCCAAGGTCGAGTCCATGCGGGAGGACCCTCTATCTCCTTACGCACTTGCCAAACTCGCGGGAGAGAAGTACTGCATAATTTTTCATCGCATTTATGGCTTGTCGACAGTTTGCCTCCGCTACGTTAATGTATTTGGACCGAGACAGGATCCCCATTCCCCCTATTCCGAGGTAATTTCACGGTTTGTGGAAGCGGCGTTGACGGGCAAGAAACCGATCGTCAACGGCGATGGGGAGCAATCTCGCGACTTTACTTTCGTGGAAAACGTTGTCGACGCCGATCTACTCGCCTGCGAGGAGAGCGGCGCGGCGGGTATGGCGTTTAACATCGGCACAGGAGAAAGGCACTCTTTAAATGACCTCTTGAGATCCCTTTCCAAGATTTTTGGACGGTCCTTGGACGCAGAGTACGGCAGCGTACGCGCCGGCGACGTGCGCCATTCCCAGGCCGATATCGGAAGCGCCCAGCAGTACCTGGGATACAACCCCAACGTGAGCTTCCTGGAAGGACTCGAGCGCACGGTGGAATGCTATTCAAACAGGCTCGGTGCCGTGCCCTCACTCCCGACTGGCAAACTTTCCAAAGCCTAGAATGAGACCATTTCGCGTGAGCATCAGGCCAGCGATAGCGATGCCGCTATGAGACAGGGTTATTAAGACCTAGCTTTCGCAGCCGAGGAAGAATGAAAGCGGTCCCCACAAAGGCCATATTGACTAGTGCGCAGTGATGGCTGGCATTTTCTTAGATATCTTGGACCAAAAAGGTAGGTGCCCTTGCGTATTCTCGTTACAGGTGCCAATGGAATGCTTGGGACGGCACTCATGCCGGTCCTAGAGAAGCATCACCAGGTGTGGGGCATCGACATTCAGGACTGCGACATCTGCGATGCCGGAGCGATAGCGGCAGTTTTGCGCGCCCGGCGGCCGGATTTTGTCATCCACCTTGCGGCCTACACGAATGTCGACGGTTGCGAGGCTGATCGGCGCCTCGCGGAAGAGACGAATTCCGCCGGGACGAGAAACATTGCCGCGGCCTGCGCTGAGATCGATGCAGCGATGCTTTACGTGAGTACGGATTACGTTTTTGATGGGACAAAAATTGGCGCCTACTTGGAAGATGATCTCCCCAACCCGGTCAGTGTCTATGGCAGATCCAAATTGATGGGCGAGCAGCATGTCCAAGCCCTTTTGAAGCGGTACTTTATCGCCAGGACGTCCTGGCTTTATGGTCCGAATGGCAAGAATTTTGTCATGACCATACTCAATGTTGCCCGCCAGCAGAAGGTCCTCCGGGTTGTGAACGACCAGCATGGCTCGCCGACTTACACTCGCCACCTTTCTGCAACGATTGCAGAATTGATCGAGACTCACGCCTACGGCATTTACCATACGACGGGATCAGGGACGTGTTCGTGGTTTGAGTTCGCGCGAACCATCCTGGATCTCTGCCCGATGGAGGGTGTCGAGGTGGTTCCCATATCCTCCGACCAGTCCGGCCGGGCGGCGCGGCGGCCGGCGAACTCGGTGCTGGAAAACCGGGCTCTAAAGCAGGCCCATTTGGAGCTCATGCCCCATTGGAAAGTGGCCCTCGCCGAGTATCTCCAGGAAATCAAGCAGAGCGGCCCAGCGTGAGATTCCGAGGAAAGTAAATGGGACCACAAACTGCGGGAAGATCATCCGCCATCCCCGTCCGAGAGCCTAGGCTCGTTGTCGAGCGTCACGGCCAGGCCTGGTGATTGTGTCCCATCCGCATCTCGATTACGGCTACGCCGTGACCAGCCACAGCAGCCAGGGAGCCACCGCCGACCGTGTGCTGGTGCACGTGGACACCGAACAGGCCCACGACCAGCTTGTCAATTCACGGCTGGGGTATGTCTCCGTCTTACGTGGGCGCTACGATGCGCAGATTTACACGAAAGCAAGGCAAGGTTAGAGGAAAGGATTAACGACTCGGATGCCGGCAATGGCCTGTCCGTGCTTTAGGTCTTCGCTGAGGAGTTCGCGTGCGCCGTCTTGCTCCGCGGCGGCGAGGATCATACCGTCCCAAAAAGGAATCTTCCAAGCTGCGCCGATCTCGGAAGCCCGAACAAGCGTCGCCGCGGTGATGGCGGATTCTACCCAAAGGCCGTAGTTCCGGATGATTTCCCGAGCCCAACTGCGGGCGAGAGGCTTTTTGACCTTCTGCGTCGCGTGGACATAGAACTCCTGCAAAACCTGGGTACTGAGCCGTCCCTGGCCGTTGTCCCAAAGTTGCTTGAGTCTTTCCGCCGCACGTTGTTGCTTCGCGCCCGCGTCGCTGTCGTGGGCGTAGATGAGCACATTCGAGTCAACGAAGACCTTGCCGGTCATGGAGCGCCTCGCGGTTTCGAATTCCGGTTCCGCCCAGAGGATAGGGATTTTCCAGGTGGGCCAGGGCCTTGGTTTTGGCCTCCGTGTATGCCGCCTCGCGGTCCACCAGCCTGGCAAGCTCCTGGCCCAAAAGCCCGCTGATGCTGGTTCCGCGCTGAGCGGCGAGCGCTTTGGCGCGCTTGAGCAGGGGTTTGTCAATCGCCAGAGTGATGTTCTGTTTCATCGATCACCTCCGGGAACAGTACAACACGTAAAATACGTGAAAGCGGGCACCGCAGACATTGGCTACTTGGTAGCCCAGGAGGAGTAGCGAAGAGGTGGACGCCGTTCAGTCCTCCTCTGCGGCTTTTTCGAAAATCCCTGCCGTGCCGCGTCTGCGCCGAATCAAAGAGCCGCTGAGGAGCGCACCATACGCGCACCTCATCGCTACCCCGACCCAACCTCCGCGGTACCCGGTGGATAAAATCAAGACTGCTAAGCGCGAACTCAAGGCGAATTCCGCATATCAGCATGCCCTCTTCCAGATATATAAAAAGTATTGCCTCGCTCTCATGCGCTTGCTATTCTAAACTGCGAGGCTGGAACCCGATGGCCAAAGTGATGGTTTCGTTCCCCAGTGACTTTCTCCAGAAGGTCAACCGCGCCGCCCGTTCGCAAGGGCGAACGCGCAGTGAGTTGATCCGCGAAGCTCTGCGTGTCACGCTCGGAAAGAAGCAGGCCCGGCGATCGTGGAAGGACGCAGTAGCTCCCTTGCGGGAACTGGAGAGTGAGTGGGTGGGGGAGTGGGACTCGACGGACATCATTCGTTACTATCGAGATCGCCGGTATGGGCGCAAAGATCGTCGTTGACACCTCGGTTCTCATCAAGTGGTTCAAGACGAGTGGCGAAGAGCTTGTGGAAGAAGCCCGCCAGCTCCGCCAGGAGGTGGAACGCCGCCTGGTTGAAGTCCACGTCCCCGCTTTGCTCCTGTACGAGGTGGGAAACATCCTCCTCCTCAAAACCCGTTTGGGTTTGGGGGCATTGGACCACGCCATCCAAAGCCTGGAAGCGCTCCCCTTTGTGGTTGCCCCCCCTGCCACGCCTTTACTTAAGCGCGCTGTCCGTTTAGGGCGTGAGTTCCGCCTCACGTTTTACGACGCCTCTTTCCTTGCCCTCGCCGTTGAACTGGATTGCCTTTTCGTCACCGCCGACCAGCGTCTTTTCGATCATGCCCGCACGCTTCCGCGGGTCCGCCACCTGTCGCGGGTCGGCGCCCTCACTTGAGAAGCTGCGAAAAAATAAACCATCTCCTCCGTTAGCCGACGCCCCAAGCAAGCGTAGCGCTCGCGCAATTTGCGTTCGCCTCTGGCCCATTCCTTGACGAGTGGGCTTGCGCCGCGCGTTTTCGTCGTTCGCCGATACAGGCCACAGTCATGACGTGAAAAGCCGCGGAGGAATCCAAATTGCGGCTGCCTCCGCGCTGTCCAACCTCTGCGGTACCCGGTATCATGGTCAGCGAATTTCTGACCGTTCTTCCCTTCAGCCGGTCCTTCAGCTTATTTCGAACCACTGCCGCAAGGTAACCACACGATTATTCCATTTACCTTTTCTGGCACTACTTTCTCGCGGGCCCAGCGAGATGAGAAAGACAGAATAGGGGTTGGGGATTAGGGGTTAGGGATTAGCCAAACCAGCTTCAAAACCACTGCGCGCTTATAGCTTGTTCGTCCGGGCACCGCAGGTGCCCGGACCTCAGCGCCTATAGAAACCCCTTGTTGGTGTCTGGACAGATCCTGATGGGGAGTTTAACTAGTGGCTGGGGACGCGCCTCGCCCCGCTACGAATTCTGCGCGCCATCGCTCGACGATTTCCGCCAGACTATCGAGCGGGGCTAGTCGCTTGGGCCAACAACGCATACTCAGATGTCGTCCCCCGAGGACTCTACTATAAGGATTGCGACCGGCCCAAGCAAGCACGTCCACTATTCCTCGCCTGAGGAGAACAACTATGTCCATCCCTTCGAAAATGCCTTCAGTAGTGGCTTGGGTCGGATTGGATTGGGCTGACAAGCGGCACGAGGTTCGACTTATGCCAGCGGGCTCGACTCAATCGGAGGCCCTTCAGCTCGAACAAAAACCCGAAGCCCTTCAAAATTGGGTCGCGGACTTGCACCGGCGGTTCCCCGAGGGGCACATCGCCGTTGCCCTGGAACAATCTCGTGGCCCGGTGTTGTACGCTTTGATGAACTGCGACTTCCTAGTGCTTTATCCCGTACCACCGAAGTCATTGGCCAAATACCGGCAAGCCTTTCACCCAAGCGGCAGCAAGAGCGATCCTGGTGACGCCGACCTGCTCCTCGATATGGTTCGCACGCATCGCGATCGGCTGCATGCCTGGCTTCCCGACGATCCTCTCACCCGTCAACTTCGCCTAATGGTCGAGTACCGGCGTAAATTGGTCGGCGATCGTATCCAGATTACGAATCGACTCACTGCTCTCTTGAAACAATACTTTCCGCAGTCTCTGGAATGGGCTGGGCCTTTGGAAAAGCCCTTCATTTGCGAATTCCTACGTTGCTGACCTTCACTTCCAGATCTGAAGAGGGCCACTTCCTCCGAACTTCGCGAATTCGACCAGACTTACGGTGCTCGAAGGTCGCCGACGCTTTGCGATCGATTCAAGGAGATACAATCGGCTCTGCCGCTCACCAGCGATTCGGCCGTCACCCAGGCTTCCGTCCTGATGGCGCAGACCTTGGTGGAACAGTTGCGCAATGCCATCTCTTCCCTCGAGCGCTTCAACCAGGTCATCCAGGGTTTATTCAGGGAGCACCCTGACCACAACCTTTTCTATTGCCTACCCGGCGCCGGCGACGTCCTGGCACCTCGGCTTCTCGTGGCCTTTGGCTCCGATCGCAGCCGCTATCAAGACGCGGACGAGGTCGAGCGGTTCACGGGCATTGCCCCGGTAGTTGAACGCAGCGGCAAAGCCTGCTGGATTCACTCGCGGATGGCATGTCCCAAGTTCCTGCGGCAGACCTTCCATGAATTCTCTGCCTACTCGAGATTTTGGTCGCCTCGGGCGCAAGCCTATTATCAACAGGCCCGACTGCGAGGTACAGACCATCACGCAGCAGTCCGCTCGTTAGCGTTCAAGTGGATCCGTATTCTCTACCGATGCTGGAAAAACCGCACTCTTTATGATGAGGCTTTTTACCAGTGCGCGCTTCAGCGCCGAGGGTCTCCTCTGGCACACTCCGTTGGCCATTATCCAGTTCGGAGCGACGGCGGCAAAGGCTAGATGATCCAGCCGTCGACCCGACGCGCATGCGGTCGGCGCTGTGGTCCGTAAATGATCTGGAATGCTTGCGGTAGGATATCGGTTGGATCGATGCCCCCGCGCAGTGACGTAAGTGTGCTCGCTTCGCGCGGGTTAGCCCGCAGATCTAGCTCTGGGGACGAACGCCGCGCCGGCGCCCCTCGACTCATGCCCCGAGCGACCATACCCGCAGTAATTGATGCTGGAATGGCGTTTCAGTGCCAGCAGAGCAGGAGCATATGCACGCTTTGGGCGTTCAACCGTCAGAATGGACGACCGGATGCTGCCCTCGGTGGCAGGTAAGCGCCAGGGTAGCGAATAGCCGAATAGCAACCAGTAATCTGAGATTCATGCACAACTTCCGTATGGCCGACGCCTGGGGCGGTTAAGCAGACAGAAGGGCTTTACCGATACATATCTCATATCACGTCATCTGCCGGTTTGTATGTGGGTGGGAAAGTTGGAGGACCACGACCGCAACCTGCGGTATTCACGCTTAATAGCGTTTCATTACGCTACATTACCCCCTTCGCCACCTCAGCTTCCTTATCGAGCCGGTACTTGGGACTCGATACTTTTGATTAACGCCTCAAACCGTACCGACAGCGTCTCAAAGTAGGGATGGCCGGTGTTCAGGCGATCATTAACTGGTAGAGCGAACAGAATTGAGTTCAGCTGCACCAGTTGATTCGCGGATACGGTCCCCGCCTTTTCGAAAAATCCGGCCTCGATCACATCGGATACCCGCTTGTCGCAACGGGATACGTCCGGTATCGCCGTGACACACTGCAACGCATCGGAAACAAATCCTCCGTCCAGCAACCGTACGCCCGGTGGACCGGCGAGCACGATTCGTAGCGGATCCGCCATCTGCACGAAGTCCGGCATGGCGACGGCGACGTGAACTCGCAGAATCGCGGCGCTTATCTCTAACTCCCTGCGTACCAGATCCGTTCGCAAAGCAAAATCGGTGCCCGGCTGCTGGAGCTTCTTCGCCAGGTCTCGCAAGAAACGGCCGCGAACCGTAGACGTGGGGGTCCCCAAAGCCGCATTGTGAACTTCCGTTGCCCAAGTGGAAAGCGAGCCCGAGTTTCCAAACAGAATGCGAGCCCGAAGGGCTTCGCGTGTATATTGCTTCGCCTCATCCTGGTGCGAGTTCAGCACATTCGAGATTTGCCCCGGCAAATCGTCGCTACCCGCCACCTGCGTGCAACCCCCTCCCAGTAAGCTGAACCAAAACTCCTTAGCGTCAACCCTAGGGGCAACCACGCAGCCCTGCTCCTTAATGACATTCGTAAAAGTTTGCAATACGTGTCCTGCGAATCGTACGGTTATCGTGGCGGTCACGACCCAAGTGGCGTATCGGATATTAATATTAGGAGCTGGGTAGCTTATCGTCGCCAACTCGACGCAAATTTCGGCTGGACCGGTAACGCTGCCGTAAGTTTTCCACTCGCGGTGCCCGCTGGTATCCCTGCCCCCTTGCGTGAAATAGATGGGAGGGAAATGACCTTTCTCGAAGGCCGGGTCAAGCACGATTACAGGACTGTAAATTGCATTTTGGAAGGCGGCAGTACTCGGGCATGTGACGTAGATGGGAGTGAATGTTTGGCCATTGAGCGCGTCTTTGGTCGACAAATACTGGACGGTATCGTTGATGACGTCCTCGCCCGCGTCGATCAACAGCTTATTCAGGTCTCTCAGCGCGCGCGCATAGGATGGCGATTGCGGATCTGCAACGGTGACTTGAGGGGCCTGCACCGTCTGCTCCGGACCATACCAGTCCATGTTCGTCAGCGCGGGAGGCTCGGAGACATTCGACATTTTTCCCGCCAGCGTGGCCGTTCGGCTGATGCGGTCAGCGGACGTCTTGCCGGCTACCGACTTCATCAAGGAGTCAACCGCGTCGACTTCCGACTTGAAGGCCTTAATTTGCGTGGCAGTGTCGGAGGTCCAGGGGAGAATCGCGGAGAAGTCATGGTCAAACACGGTTAGTCCGGTTACAGCTTGCCAAACAAACGCCGCATTGACGGCGGCCGGCGATGGAAGATTCCAAGCCGGGAACCTTTGGGCTTCCAGGACTGTTAGGCCGCTCAGCAGGCTCGCGGCCCGATCGGTATCCAGCGGATTATCCTCGGGCGCGGAAGATTTCACGAAGTCATCCTCCAGCCGCTCAAGATCTTGGGGTGTATCCAGATTTCCGATCGAAATCGTTTCCTCTCGGGACGCGCGGGATAACAAATCCAGGTACCTGGAGACGCAGACCGACAAGGCGCCGTTATCGTCGGCGCGAAAAGTCGCGTTGTCCCGGCTGTATCCGATGCAGTTATTCAGCTCGATCATCTGGATCTCTTGCAGCCGGTTTTCGATATCTGCGAGGCTCACTTCGATGCGTCCCAGGGATGCCTGCACGAGTTCCAATCGTACGTTGGCGTCATCCACCCCCGTCCGCACCGCCTTGATGTCTTGCTGGATGTCATCGAGTTTCGTGGCGATGGTGTCCAGTTTCTGGTTCACTACTGAGAACTGCTGCTTCATGTAGTCGAACATTTCGTGCATCAGGTTCAGCACTTGCGTATCGCTGCTACTACCGCCGAAGAGGCCACCCAAAGCTGAGGTCAGGCCCCCTACCGCGAGAAATGCTCCCGATGCCGTGGTGCTTGCCAACAGCAGTTTGGCGGCTTGAAACACCTTGACCGACGACTGGACGGTGCTGGCGATCCTGGATGCCTCCTGAGCCGCCTTCTCGTCGCCGAACAGTTGCGCCACCGCGGCGACACCGCGAGCTCCGCCCTGAAGGGCGGACATATCGGCCTCGATGTCCGTCAACGGCAGGCCGTTGGTTTGAATCTGGTGAGCCAGGCTGCTGAGATCGCTTACAGCTGCCGACGAGGACCGGTATGTGTCTACCGCCTGTTGCGCCCGCGCCACGGCAGCGCCATCCATGGCATTGGCGACCGTCGAGAGGACGGATGGAAGCGAAGCTTGAGGCGATTGCATCAGGGAAGCCAATTGATTGGCGGCCGGGCTTCCCGCGAAGACGGGCGCGGTTTTCAGCACGTTCCAATTCCAGTCGCTGGTTGATGCGGGAACGGAATAAACCTGGGCACTCAAGTCGGAGATGACCTGGCCGGCGGCGGGAATGATCCGGCCCGCGGCCACCAGCACACCCGGATCGGTGGGTGCCACGATCTTGGCTCGATACATCTTTTCGATTGACCCGGGATCTTGGTGCGCCGCGTTATCGCCGCTCACGGAGTCCCACCCGCTGATCGAGAACGGCGGCAGCGCTTCGGCTACGGAGTACTGCTTCAGTGCGGGCAGGCTTGCCAACTCCTGATAGTCCGCAAAGGTGTGAATGTCGCGGGCACGGCGAATAGCATCGGCAAAATCGCCGACCACTGCTTGGCGCTCGCTCCCTTCCGGGCGGAGCAAGGCTTCCCGGGTACCAATTCCGTACAGCACCGGGACGATCCCTCGAGAATCGCCAGCCATCAGAATCGCTTGCCCGGCGGTCCACGACTGCCACTGCGCTTCATCGTCAGCAGTGGCCGCGGGCGCGGGCAAGCGATTCGAACTCATATAGTCAAGGTATGCTTGCCGGGCCGCGGACTGGGTTTGGTTCCTGCCGGGTCCGTGCAGGAAAAACACGAGGGCTCGTCCGAGGGCGATCCGGTTGGACATATTCGCGAAGTCGTTCGGATGGTAGCCCGCGTCTTCGGCCCAGCGCATGGCGACGTCGAGTGGATGGCCGCCGCCGAGGTTGTCCCATGCCCATGCTTTGTGCCGGAATCGCAACAGCGTGCCGATCGTCTTTAGAATCTCCGGGCGTGGACGCCGGCTGGAAAGTATATTCTGCACCGTGTTTTGTTCAAGGTCGACCATTGCCAGGTCGAATTCCAGCGCACTCAGCGTCCGCTGGCCGTTTTGTGGATCTCGCGGTTCGTTCCATACATACAGAAGGTTATTGATAATCGGCAGGTTTTCCGCGAACAATTGCGCATTGATGTCGCGCAGTAGGGTAACGGCGTCGTTTTGGTCCGCCGTGTTTGGCCCCAGAAACGCCGCGACCTGGTGCAGCGTGGGATTCTCCAATTTCGGGTTGTCAATGGCGCCGAGAGCCGACCAGGACGTAACAATCGTGGCAGCGTGAAAGAACCTCACCTGGCTGACCTCCGGCTTGGCCGTTGCTCCTTCGATGAGAAGAGTCGCGTAATCGTAGAAGTTATTCCTTTGCGTAACGGTCATGTATTCGGCCGGCTGGTTGTGGCGCAGATTGTAATCGAACGCGAGGATGAAAGTATTGGTAGTGGCGTAGGACCCGACTCTCGCACGAAGTTGTTCGAGAGTTGGGTAGTTGATGGAATCTGTGGCCCACTGGATACGGTTCGCTTGCCACCAATCTTGATCCCTCAAGGGTCCGCTACCAGCTACTTCCATTGCCCGCGACACCCCGGGGAGGGTAATGATCAGAAGAAAGGCACAAGCCGTTTGCCACATCAAGTCCCTCCGATTGGAGGCGGTTTCGATCGGATATGATCGAATCACGATTTGGCGGCACTTCGCCAGCGGCTCCTTCGAATTTCGCACTCTACAGGCCTCATCAGGACGTTTCTTGGCGGACCTTTCACTGCACCGTAGTGATCGAAAAGCTCCCCCGTCATAGAAGTGCAGCGACCGCGGTCTCGTCCAGTCGCCGTTTGTTCCGGATAGTGCGGCCGGAATGCCGGTTAGCCTCACTTAGTAGGGCCTTCTACTAGCCCCACACCACCTGCACCGCGAAAATGATGTGAATCGCGAGCTTCGGCTCCCTACCCGGAGTTTACGTATGCGGTCTTCAGAGTCTACTAACTATACATCAAACGGCTTGGCGGACGCTGCCGTGGTCGAGACTGTCGCTAATAATTTGGTACGCAGCTTGTTCCCCGACGTTGAGATCTGCGATATCACTTTGAATCCCGAATTATGGGCTCCGTCCGCCGATTCCCGTCCAGATGACGCTAAACGCAAGTTGCCGTGGACGAGCGACGATCTCCGGCGGCCATCGAATTACTCCCGATCGACGGCACACCATTTACGCAACACAGTTCACTTGGCGGTTATGCACTGTGCCTGTGATATTAAATCTGGGGATTTGATGCACGACCGAACGCCACGTGAATGGCGCCAATCCCGTCCCGAAAAACGCATCCCTAGACCCGTGATCCCGACCGTTTACTGCTAGTCAGTCGCCGCCGCTATTGCACGACTCTCCTCTCTGCCTGGATTGCCCCGGTCACACTCTTTTTCCTGCGCCCTCTGTTCTCGCGGGCACGGCGAGATGGGGAGTACGCCTGCGCGCTTGCGGCACTGCGGGCTTCTGCTTTTCCCCTTCGGGCTTACCCAGCCCGCCGCCCGCGTTTTCTCCTTGACATACCAACCTCAGATGTCTGGCGGCACGGCGGGCGTTAAGAGCAGTGGCGAGTAGCGAGTGGCGAGTGGCTAGCAGAAAGACAGGGCACAGGTGACAGGTTGCAGGGAACGGGAGGGCGAAGAGCATCGACAAGTGACGAGTGACCAGTGGCCAGAAAGAGGGCAAATCACAGATTCAAAATTCCGGAGGCCGCGCAACCCACTCCTTACGGAATTGTTGCTCTGGCGATCGCTATCCGACGTTCGTTGCTCCAATCGTCGCGTGGCTCCGCCGCGGCGCGGGCAAAGACCCACAGCCGGATTCGCTCACGGTCCACGCCAAGCAGGTCCGCAATGCGGCTGATCATTCCGTGCGGATCGGTGCGCAGTCTCACATCACAATTGAACAGGTGCTGTGTCGAATCGTAGGCAGGATCCCCGACAAACGGCTTCGGGTCAATGACGAGCCAAGGCTTTCGCTTTGACTGGAGGACGTTGCCGGCGTGTAGATCCGTCGCCAGCAATACCTCCGTGGGCGCGGTGCGCGGCAGCTCTTCGAACAGGCGCAGACCTTCACGCACCAGCCCTTGGTCGGGCCACTGGTTGACGTCCGCAAGCGTCTCGGCGCTCCAATACTTCAGCAACATCGAGAGAGGCCGAAAGGGGTGCGGTGCGGACGGCGTGCGCCAGAGACGCCGCAATAGTCCTGCGATCACCAGATCCTGCTGGGGTTCCGGCATGGCGCGCAGCGCCGTTCCGGGCTGGCAACGCTCAAGGAGCATTGCGCCAAGATCATCGTCGGCCTCCCTCAGTCGCACCGTCGGATCGCCGTCCCAGAAGCGCAGCCCATGGACTTCGTGCTCACCCTCCATGTGCGGCATGCCAAGCTTTAGCACGGCGGAGGTGCCGTCAGGGAGCGCTACTGGGGCCACCCACCCACAACTCACCTCCTCGTTATCGAAGGGGGCGCCAACCGTCAGCGACCACCGCCTCTCGACGCTCCCCAGAATTTCTGGTAATCGTTGGAGCCACGCCGCGCCCCTGGGAGTCTTGCGGCCGTTAGCTGCGACTCGGCTCGGGATCTTCAATGCCATGCCTTGATTCTACCCGGTTGAGTGAGGTTGCGGCCGTCCGTCGTCGTGTCCAACTGAGGGGTTCCTTCGCCCTATGCATTCTTGCCGAGTGCTCACTGAGCACCACAGCCTCGTGGAAGGATCGTACATACCTCCGGGGGCGAGGCTGGTGGGGAAAATCACTAACGCGGATTTCTCACCACGGTTTTGGAAGGGCCGGGTTTAAGCCCCATCGTTAAAGACCCTTTCTGATGGTTGCCGCGCCCGCCACGATCGAACAGCATGTCCGGGCGCACGGAGGCCAATTTCGGAGTGCGGGAGCTCGCTCCCGCTTTTTCTACCGCTGATGAGTCAGCGCTGGGTGACTGGCCGCGACGAGTCGCGGCCATGGAAAGCGGCGACGAGTCGCCGCACTCCAAACTTCGGCCGCCACGATCGAACAGCTTGTCCGGGCGCACGGAGGCCAATTTCGCAGTGCGGGAGCTCGCTCCCGCTTTTTCTACCGCTGATGAGTCAGCGCTGGGTGACTGGCCGCGACGAGTCGCGGCGATGGAAAGCGGCGACGAGTCGCCGCACTCCAAACTTCGGGCCGCTTGTCCGCGGTGAGAAATGCGCGCTAACCGCGCGGTCTCAAGGTGTGGGCACGGTGGCAGAAGTTTCACCCAAGTCAGGACTCTGAGCGGTGCCCATCACGGCGGTAATCACATAGTAGTACGTCGTTCCCGCGGTCACATCCGTGTCCACATAAGTGGTAGCGTCAACACCGTCGTGCTGCAAACTACCCCAGCCAGGGAGAACTTGTAAACCCAACCCTTCCTCCTGCTCATGGTCTGCTCCTTCAAATCTCCCAATGCGCGGAGATGTCCAGGTGTTTTAATCCGTTCGCCGGGTTCATTACTGACTCCCGTCCAACGGAGAAAAATGCGACAAATCACGAAGCAGCTTGGTGGTTGGGGTCTGAAACCGCACCCCAGTTTGGCCGCATGGTACTAATGGGCCATCACTCGGGACAAGCGGCTCTGCCAGGCGGATGAAATTAGTTCAAAGGGATATGCCTTCTGTTGTCGGCTTCCGCGCCATGCTACAATTGCTTGTATAGGCGCAAGATCCAGGCTGATTATAGCGGCCGCAGGCGTACGGGATTACTTCTCGCGACCCTTCCTGTCATAGCACCCCAGGGTGCCTGTAATTTGGCACCTTAGGGTGCCACCTTTGTGAGACCATAGTCCCATTCGTTGCGGTGCGCTTCAAACATCATAGTTTCTAAAATCTCCGGAGAGTTCTCGTCGGGTCTTTGTGAGAATTTCCTGGAGAGCTAACGATGGCTTGACATTAGAAGCGCTAGTTAATAGACAGCATTAAAATTGAGATATGGGCGGGGATTTCGCGCGCTGCGGATCCGATGCGTGAAAAAGCATTTGTTGTCTACCTCGGAGCGGTGATGACGGGCGTGTCTTTTTACAAGAAGCGTATTAACCGCTTGACAGAAATAAGTAGTTTAGGTAGCCTAATAGTAAGTAGATACGATAGATTTGCGTTTTTATGGGGGGTAGGGTACGCGGATGGGAACCTTGTCCCGGGCGCAGGGGTCCTTTTGCGTACAAGGTGGCACTGCATCTTTTCTGCGAATCTCTAAAAGCCTAGTCGGCGATTGTGGCTAAAACCCAGGAGTTGGGCATGGGAGCCGGTGTCGAGGCGTCGGAAGATATTTTAGCCGGGCCAGAACCAGGGGCATGGGATCGGGAGGATTTCCTGGCCCATGCTCGTCTCATCCTCGCGGTGGTTTGCACGATTGCCGTCTACCTAAGTACCGCGTATCTTGGAAGGAACGGCAGCCTAATACGTCTGCTGATTCTCGTTTACTTAACTTTCAGCTTATTCAATCTAATCCTTGTTCGGATTCACAGGCACTACGGCTTGGCCTGGGGGTTGTGTCACGCCTCGGAAGTCGTCATAACCTCACTCATTATGATGTTTACAGGCGGAGCTCAAAGCCCCTTCCTCGGACTTTACCTGTTTTTACTCCTCGCTGCCGCGTGTAAGTGGGGCTTTAAGGGGGCCCTTCTAACCTCTTGCGCGTGCATAGCCATTTTGTTCTCAGATTTGACCGTCCTTTCCTCCTGGTCCGGGCGTGCACCACAGTTGATGAACGGACGCGGTTCACTCGTTGCCCTGATGACCTTGTCTGCGAGCCTGATCTTGTCAGCATCCCTCCTGGGTCTTCTCATGGAAAGAGAGAAAAAACGGTATGGGGACGCAATGGTCATCACTCAGATCATTCGAAGTGCTGTCCCTGAACCAAGCTTTAAGACGTCCATCGGGAACATTCTAAGATCAGTAAGGGAGCACTTTGATGCTGACCAGGTTCGGCTGGCGATCCAGGAAATAAGGGGCGCGGAGGCGGTCGCCTGGGAGGTGACGCGCCTGCAAGGAAGACACGGGAATGTGGTTCATTCCTGGAAACTGACAGAATCTGCCCGGCGGGCATCCATCGCTATGCCACCGGAAGAAGTACGGCGCTGGCTCAGACTTGATCGCGTGGCGGCCGATGGTAAGCTTCGGGCGAGCGCGGCTCGGAACCGCAAGCGTGGAACTCATGGCACTTGGCTCTCCCGCCTTTGGCGCTCTTCTGCCCCAACAAAATATTGCGACGGCCTCTATGATCTGCGCATCGTCAATGAGCAGCACTCGTCCTTTGGGGTCCCCTGGTCGCTGCTTGCTACCTCGTTCTCAATCGAAGGAAAGTGGCTGGGGCGCCTTACGGTTTACAACCCCCGTGGGGGGCGCGACCCCAATGCTGATTTGCGAATTCTCGGGACTTTGGTGCGGGAGGTGGGCCCCGCGGTTTACGGTAAATACCTGGTGGCGCGCCTGCGTTCACGTGCTCAAACCATGGAGCGGGTACGCCTCGTGCAGGAGCTTCACGATGGAATCATCCAGTCGCTCATGGGGCTGGAAATGCACATTGATCTTCTGCGGCGAACCCAAACGGCCTCCTCCGACCCCTCCGCTCTTCTCCAGGAATTGCAACGTTTGCAAACGCTCTTCCACAACGAAGTCGCAGCTCTGCGCGAGGAAATGCAGCGGATAAAACCCCTGGAAGTGGAGCCCAGCCGCCTTACCGAATACATGGCGGGGACGGTGGACCGATTTGGACGCGAGCAGGGCATTTACGCCAGTTTTGTCGCGGAATGTCAAGAAGTTTCCTTGCCACCTCGGGTGTGCACTGAGCTGGTTCGCATCGTACAAGAGGCGCTGGCGAATGTCCGCAAGCATAGTGGCGCCCGCAACGTATTTGTGCGCTTTGCCCGGGAGAATGGGCACTACAAGCTGTCCGTGGAAGATGACGGCCGGGGGTTCGGGTTCACCGGGCGTTTGTCGTCCGCCGAACTCGAGGCCTCCTCGAACTGCCCTTTGGTCGTCAAGGAACGTGTACGCGCGATTGGTGGCGAACTCATGATAGAATCAAGCGAGGGATTGGGTGCACGAATAGGGATATCGATACCTTTGACCGCCAATGGAAGAATCTCCAGCGACAATTGACATTGTCATTTCCGACGATCACGCAATATTCCGGGAGGGTGTACGGAAGCTGCTCGAAGCTGAACCAGGGGTGCGTGTTGTCGGCGAAGCTGGAGATGGCGAAGAAACCGTAAGGGTGGTTCGCCAACTCAACCCGCACGTCCTCCTGTTGGATCTGTCGCTCCCCAAAATGACGGGCCTCGAGGCCCTTCGCGAGCTGAGCAAAGTGGAGGTCCAAACACGTACCATTGTATTGACTGCGGCTATCGAGAAGGAGCAGGTCATCGAGGCGCTGCAATTGGGGGCTCACGGCATCGTATTGAAACAGTCAGCACTGAAGGTTCTTATGAAGAGCATCCAGTGCGTGAGCCACGGTCAGTATTGGGTCGGCCAAGAAGGCGTTTCAGACCTTATCCAGGCACTTCGCCGGATGCATCCTTCCCGCAGCACTTCAGGGGAGAGACCAGACTTCGGTCTCACCTCCCGTGAGACGCAGGTCATAGCCCTGATTGTTGCCGGCTATACGAACAAGGATCTGGCGCGGAAGCTAGGTATCAGTGAGCACACTGCCAAACACCACCTGACGAACATATATGACAAGCTGGGAGTCTCTAACCGCTTGGAACTCGTGCTTTACGCCATCGACCACCGGCTCGTCGACCCCGCTTAGCCCCACGTACTTTCCAACTCTCCTAAGCGTCAAAACCTCGGTGCGAATTCGGTTGGGACATAGCACCCAAAGGTGCCAGTGATATAGCACCTGGGCTTGCCATCTCTATGAGACCATCGGGCCATTGTCACTGCCCATGGATCGGATAAACTGTGAACTCCCATGCGAGATGTTCCATGACTTTTGATCGGGGTTAAAGTGACCAACCAGGTAATGCCACAGCCCCCGTTGGACGCGGGAGGCGGTATCTCAGTAGCTGAAAAGGGGCGAGCCCGGCGCTTCGATCTACAAATCGCATTGCGTTATCGGGCCAACGGTGAAGACCACTGGCATCGGGGCTTCACCAGAAATATCAGTCGTTCGGGGGTGCTGTTCCGCGGCGAGGTTTGGACTGAGCCCCGCACTCCTCTCGAAATAAGCTTGTCGCTACCCAAGGAAGTCATAGGGGCGCGGGCTGCCGATGTGATTTGCCGAGGTATGGTTACGCGATCGGAACGGCGGGGAAGTGATTCGGGTGGCCCCCTCATCGCGACCAGGATTTCCCAGTACCAGTTGGTTCGGCCATAAGAGAGGCCGCGGGTGTGCCCTCCCGCCGATCCTTGATTCGGAAGATGAGACGGTTAGGCACGAGGTCATGATTCGGACGGTGATTGAGCGGGTTAGACGACCGTTTGAGCAGCCCGGCCGGTGAATACGCAGTTCGGTTAGGACGCGGGTCCCGGCGGTTTTTCCAAGTTCTTCCTCAAAATGCTGAAGCAAGGCTTACAGGAAAGGCCATCCTGTAAGTCACAGGGCGGAGCTACATGCCTGGTGACAGTATCACTCATGAGTCAGGTACGGCCGCCTTTAATTCAATCCATTTGCACCTGCCGATCTTTGCCAGGCACGTGTTGCACAAGAATTTTAGCCACCTAGAAACCCACAGCCCGCAGGCATGAACCTTAAGGCTGGGCGCTCCGGGTGAGCAAGCAGTATGTCGATCAGCAATCTAATGAGCGCTCCGAATAGGCATTGACTCTTATGGCACGCAAAACCTCATCTCAGCACGAGTCCCGCGCAAAGCGTTACGACCTTCATTTTCCGGTCTATTTTCGCGAAGCGGATAGTCCGACATGGTTGGCGGGAACGACGGAGAATATCAGCTATTCGGGGGTGCTGTTCCATTGCCCTGCGTCCTTGGCACTGGAAACCACCCTGGAGCTGAGGCTGCAAGTCGCGGTGAACAGCGAGGGCATTGGTCCGGCGGAGATTCGCAGTAAGGGCGTGGTGGTTCGTCTGGAGGAAAGGAATTCGCCCGAAACTCCGAACGCCCTTGCCGTCGCGATGCACGATTGTCGAATTGTCCGTCCACCCGCATTTAACGGGGGCCCTGTGGGGAATGCCTGAGAAGCCTGCCCCCTCGAAGGCAGGTCAGGGGCAGCAATGGCTGACAAGGGCCTGAGGGTTTCTCTTGACGTCACGATCAGCGGGCTTGCCCGCAGAAACCAGATCTCGAGGATGGACGGAAGGTAGGGAGGGATTGATGCTAGGGAACGAGCAAATTGCCAGTCTCGCCGCAAGCTCAGAGGTCTACTGGTGGCACGCGCTTTACACCCGTCATCAGCACGAAAACGTGGTCGCTCAGGCCCTGTCAGGCAAGGGATTCGAAGTATTTCTTCCGCAGTATCGAACGGTCCATCGGTGGAAGGATCGTCAAAAGGAGCTCCAGCTCCCACTTTTCCCTAATTATGTTTTCATTCATGGCGGCCTCGATCGAATGTTGAGCATAGTGACGACGCCCGGCGTCCACTCCCTCGTAAGCTGGGGCGGGCGGGCAGCGGATATTCCCTCGGAAGAAATCGAGGCTGTACGCCGCTTGGTCGAAAGCCCCTTGCAAGTCGAACCACACCCATTTCTCAAATGTGGGGACCTGGTCCGGATCAAATCTGGGGCACTGGAGGGTATTGAAGGAATCCTCGTCCGTAAAACGCGGGGGTTTCGATTGGTCCTCTCAGTGGAGATGCTCTCAAAGTCCGCCGCCGTCGAAGTCGACGTGAGTATGGTTGAGCGCGTGCGCGGTGCGGAAACAAATCGAACGGAAAAGCAGAGGACCCTCCCGGGCGTTTCCTTTCCTGCATCGCATCGTCCTTACGTATTCGCTGGCGGATAGCTTGAAATCGCTTCGAGCCCGTATCCTCGAGGCCTACCGCCAATGACCATCGAATTGAAAGCTCGCATGAGAAGGGGATAGAGGGGCGCAAAGACACCTGTGAGCCCGGGGATTTGCTCCACGGTCGCATACCAAGTTGGACTTCAATCACGTTCCCCGCAATCTTGCCCGTACCCCACTTGCCGCTTACCGGCCCATTATGATTTCAGAATCCTTCCTGCGTCCAACCCAACGCCTACGCGCAAATTGTGCTTTTGATCAGATGAGCGCGGACGAAAGAAAGCAAACAGTTACGATGTGGATTAGCCGTCTTGGTTATTGGTTTGGCAGATTTGCGCTGGTGACATGCCTTGCATTCGCCGTCATCAATGTTTGGGGGTCTGATTCCGGAAAGCCGGCTGGAACTCCGCAGTCCGCAAAAGCCAGTGAGGTAGAACAAGATGGCAGGAAAACGCCCGATCAGCCCAGCGCATCCGGCGCCAAGGTCGCCTCTGATGACTATATCATCGGACCCTCCGATGTCCTGGCAATTAGTGTCTGGAAGGATACCGAGCTTACCCGGACGGTGCTTGTGCGTCCGGATGGCAAGATTTCCCTTCCGTTGATAGGTGAGTTGGAGGTGAGCGGTTTGACGGCTCTCAACGTTCAACGTTTGGTAGCCCAGAAACTAACTGCGTACATCTCCATGCCGCAGGTCACCGTGATTGTGCAAGAGGTGAAGAGCCGGACTTACAGCGTGCTTGGCAAAATCGCCAAGCCCGGATCCTATGAGCTGGGAAAACCCACGACGGTTCTTCAGGCGATCGCCATCGCGGGCGGTTTTTTGGATTTCGCCAAGCAGAACAAGATCTATATTATCCGCCCAGTCAACGGAGGGTCTACCAAGACCCTTCCCTTCGATTACAAGAAAGTCATTAAAGGCAAAAATCCCGAGCAGAACATCGAACTCAAGAATGGCGACACCATTGTTGTTCCTTAAGAGAGAAAAGTTGCGCATAATTACTAGCTTCGCTCTTTTCGTGATGTTATTGCCAGCGGGTCTGATGGCGCAAACAACTTTGCCAGCCGCGCCGGTCCCGGCCCAAGCGGTTATCGATGACCCCGGGTTGCTGACGGACTTGAACTCGAAGGACTACACGCCTGCTGCACCGACGTGGGCAGATACTCCTAACCTGGATGCGCTTCCTCCAAGTAGTGAAAAGCATGCCGATAGGGCGTTCCTGAACGTTGCCGCACGAAGTGGAAGTGGCAGAAACGCCGTGCGCGACAAGATTGCCTTGATCGTTCTGAGTTTGGCCGTGCACGCGACAGTGACCTGGGACGCGCAAAGTACGAATCACTTTTTCCATCATTACCCCGAGGGCTTCAGGCCCAGCGAACTAGATCCGCTCATGCGCCCCTTTGCAGGAAAGGAACTAATGTATCCGATGGCGAACGTGCTCCTGGCGGCTCCATTCGATCTGCTCTTGTTCGAGACGCGCCACAGTCATAAGCCTGTCCGTATTCTCGGTTATGCGGCTGCAAGTTTCTGGGCGGGGGTAGAAGTACACCAGTCAATTGTGAATATGAGGAACGAGCACATCAGCAGTAGGTAGTGGGCGCGTTGCGCACAGCGATCTTCGACAAAGAGGTAGAATTCCTTGGGCGAACAAGATGAAAGCCTTGATATCTTACTAGGCAAAGTTTATCGCGCGGCGATCAAACGCCGCTGGTGGTTGGTTGTGCCCACGGTCGTGACCGCTTTGGGTGCCTGTGCGGCTTCGATGGTGCTTCCCAACCATTACGAGTCAGAGGCTACGATTCTTGTGGCACACCAACAAGTGCCGGAACGTTACGTTACTCCCAATAACACTTCTGATATCCGAGAGCAGCTATTACTCATGACCGACGAGATTCTTTCGCGCACTCAGTTGCTCCGCATCATCGAGGAATTCAACCTCTACTCCAATGACCGGAAGCGTCTGGCGCCTGAGGATTTGGTGGAATTGATGCGCAGGGATATTACGATCCAACCCCTGGAAAAAGGCACTGAGGCTAAAGACCTTAACTCCTTTAAAATTTCCTTCACGGGCACCGATCCGCACATGGCTCAAGAGGTAACCCGCAAGCTCACGACGCTTTTCACCCAAGAATACTTGAAGGCACGTGAAGAGCAGTCAACGGGCACAACTAACTTTCTGGATGAGCAACTTCAGGTTGCGGCCACCGACCTGAAGCAACAAGAGAGTCGGCTGCGGGATTTTAAGATGCACTACCTCGGTGAACTCCCCGAGCAGCAGCAGGGAAATCTTGCAATCCTTGCCGGGTTGCACGGGCAACTTCAGAATACCATGGCCGCAATAAATCGTGCCCGCCAGCAACAGGTTTACCTGGAATCCCTCCTCTCCCAGTACCAAAGCCTGGCTGCTACCGGGGTCGCAGCGCCGGGGGCGGTGGTGGTCAGTCCCGCAGAAACCACCAAGGCGGAGTTGACTCAGCTTAAAAATGAAAGAGCCGAGTTGTTGGCACGCTACACCGACAAATACCCGGAAGTTGTGAAAATTGATGAAGAAATAAAAGAAACAGAAGCCATGCTGGCAGCATCGGCGAAAGGGCCGGAACCTACTAAGGGTGAAACGAACCAGGCAAGCGCCAAACCGGCTAATCCCCCGGAGAGAGACGCAGCTAGCGCTCAACTCAAAAGTCAACTGGAAGCAAACCGTTTGGAGATCCAGGATGCCGTCACGGAGCAAAAGCAGATAGAATCGCGGATTGCGGAATACCAAAGTCGCCTCAACATGACCCCTGTTCGTGAGGAGCAGCTTGCCGATATCCTGCGCGACTATGACTTGTCAAAGAAAAACTATGACGACTTGTTAGGTAAGAAAACGCAATCGGAGTTGGCGACCAGCCTGGAAATACGCCAACAGGGCGCACAATTCCGCCTCATCGATCCACCCAGCTTACCCATGAAGCCCGCAAGCCCGGATCATGTGAAAATCAGCTTGGGGGGATTAGCGGCGGGCTTTGCCCTGGGAGTTGGCTTGGCCTTCTTTCTCGAGACCACAGACCACTCGTTTCGCGATGAACAAGACCTGGGCCGGACTTTTGCCTTCACTTTGATGGTTGGAGTCCCGATGCTGCTGAGTAAGATTGAACAACGGAGGCGGTCGCGGGTGGCGGCGCTCGAATGGTTGGTGGGGGCCGTATTGTGTTTGCTTGTTTGTGTAACTGAATTCTATGTCTACCGCCGGGGTTAAAAGAGAGAACCCCTCCGGCACTCTAATGATGCAGAAACCGATGGGAGTTGATAGACGTTATGCCTGACCGCAATTTCAAGCCAGTGATGGAGAAAGACGACGTCTCCTCCTCCTCGGCAGAGTTTCTCCAGACATTGGGGAGCACTGAATTATATATGCCCGTCGCCACGGAAGTCAGCCCGGTTCGCGCGGAGAGCCGTGTGGTGGTGTATAACGATCCGAGGAGTGCGGGCGGGGATAGGTTCAGATTGGCGCAGATACGCCTCAAAAGCATTCAGGCTGCGAGGAAGTTGAAATGCCTCCTTATTACCAGTCCTCTGCCGGGGGATGGGAAATCCACGGTTGCTTTGAATCTTGCCTCAGTTTTGTCCGAAAATGGAAGGCACCCCGTGCTCTTGCTGGAGGCCGACGTGTTTCGACCAGCGCTCGTCAAAACACTGGATCTCAAGCCATGGCCTGGGCTGACCGAGTGTTATAAGCGTGGAAGTGACCCGATGCTGGCCATCCGGCGAATCGATCCATTGGGCTTCTATTTGTTGCCCGCCGGGCAGCCGTCGGAGGATGGCAGCAGTCTTCTCCAGTCGAACTTTGTCTCGCAATTGATCAAAGGCCTTGCTTCAAGTTCCTTCAGTTGGATCTTGATCGATTCACCTCCCACGACCCCCATTGCCGACATCCTTGTCCTGAGGGCCCATTCCGATGCCACTTTGCTCGTAGCTCGGGCAGGGCAAACACCACGAGAAGCCATCGAGGAATCGGCCCGAAATCTGGGACGCGATCACGTAGTCGGAATCATCCTCAACGGAGTAGAAGGGCTCGATCGTAGCTACTCCAAGTATTATGCATATGGAAAATCTAAAGCTTTGGTAAAGCCGACCAAACCTAAGCCCATCGAAGGCCTGGGACTAAATAAAATTGGAAGGTGACATCACGCCGCCAATCTCCGTGCTCTGGTGGGCCTTAACTCTGGCGTGGGCTGCCCTCATCTTCTATCTTTCCACTCGAACCTTTACCATGAATCTCTGCTCCCCATGACATGCAGGAAACCTTCGGCTTCCTGATGCGGACTGCCGGCTTAAAATCAAAGCTTCACGTGGGCCCATCTCGCCATGAGGCCATATGACTAATCGAATGCCTTCCCGTCGCTCGTTCGAACCTCCGCCTGCCCTGCAAAGCCACGGCCATGATGGAAATACAGAAGTACTGGTCGCGGGGGCGGGATCAAACTCCCGTCCAAATGGCCTGGGTGCGGGATCGTCCGTCTATCAGGGCCCACCACGGAGGAATGGCGACCGCGTCCGCCTAATGATTGCGGACGACCACCCGATTTTTCGTGATGGCTTGCGCAAACTGATTGAATCTCAACCCGAAATGTGTGTCATTGGGGAATCGTCTGTTGGAGTTGAGGTCGTCAGGTTGGCGCGTGAACTAAAGCCCGACATCCTTTTACTCGACCTGGCTTTGCCCCAGCGCTCTGGGCTCCAGGTTTTGAACGACCTGGCAGGCCTGTCCTCGCCAATTCGCACCCTCGTGCTAGCGGCGGCAGTCGAGGAAAGTTTGATCTTGGAGGCCTTCTATCTGGGAGCACACGGCATTGCTTTGAAGGGGTCGCCGCGAGAGGTGTTGCTGAAAAGTATTCGTAGCGTGATCGCCGGTCAGTACTGGTTAGACGAGGAAAGCGTCCCCATTGTCATAGAGGCGCTCCGTAAAGCCCTCCCTTCCCAGAACGGGGCGACGGGTGGAAGAGATTATGGGCTTACTCCACGGGAATTGAAGATCGTGGGAAAAGTTGCGAACGGCTCCTCCAACAAGCAGGTAGGCCAGGAATTCAGTATCAGCGAAAGAACTGTCAAACACCACCTGACGAATGTCTTCAACAAGCTAGGTCTTTCTAGCCGCTTGGAACTTGCCGTTTTCGCCCGCGAGCACGGTCTGGCCAACAGAGGGTAGCTGGACGCAAGTGAAAGATAGATGAACCCTCTTGGCAACAATCCATTGCACCGGCGCCCAATGTGCCACGGGAGCCGGCAGGAGCACGATCCAACGGGTTTGCGGGCAGTGAAACCGATGGCAGGACATCTTGATCACCAGACCAAAGATTCTTTTCCTCAGCGAAGTGTTTGCAAGGATTCCATGACGAAAAGAAACCTGGGCTTCGTACTGGCCACGCTAGTAGCGATAGCTGGGTATTGGACGCCACTGAAAACTCTGGCGACCTTTTCATTCCACAGTGATATCTACCCTTACATCGGCATGATACCTCTCTTGAGCGCGTGTCTCATTTACTTGGAGAAGGAGCGAATATTCTCACGCGTCCGCTATGGGGTGGGAATCGGATCGGTCTTAGTCTTTTTGGCACTCATCACTCGCTGGGGGAACAGGAGGTATTCGGCCGCGCTGAGTCCGAGTAATTCCTTTTCCCTCGTCACTCTCTCCATGGTTGTTCTGGGGATGGGGATCTTCGTTTCGTGTTACGGCACAAAGTCCCTTCGGGCCGCGGCCTTCCAATTGTCGCTTCTCCTCTTAATGGTCCCTCTCCCGCCGGTCCTCCTCGATAGATTGATTTTCGTTCTGCAGGGATGCTCGACTCAGGCGGCGGGATTTCTCTTCAGGTTGGGCGGCGTTCCAGTTTTCCAAAGTGGATTTAGTCTTTCGCTGCCTGGCAATGATATGGAGGTTGCCGCGCAGTGCAGCGGCATTCGATCCGGCCTGGCCCTCTTTATTACTAGCCTTTTGATGGGCCACCTCTTCCTTCGCTCTCCCTGGAGGAGATTCTGGTTAATCCTGGCGGTATTTCCGGTTACGATCTTTAAGAATGGCCTTAGGATTGTGACGATCTATGCGCTTACGGTTCATCCGAGCATGGGATCCTTCACAGTGTGGATGCACAGGTACGGGGGAATCCCCTTCTCTTTCTTGGGTCTATCGCTTCTGGCCTTCCTCCTCACCTTTTTGCGTAGATTCGAAAAGACTTCGGCAGGAAGCCGATGGATAATTGGCGGGGAGACGCGGGTTCGAGAAAAAGCATCAGACCCGACCCTCAACTTGATATGCTAGCGAAAAACCTTGAGTTCGAGCACAGGGGTGAAGATCGGAAGCACCATGGCCACTCATGGAGAGAGATTCTGCGGACGTTTATATCCTCGGTGACTTTCGCCGCTATTTTTCCCGTCGGCCTAGCGGCGCAAGCCCCTTCGCCAGCCGCAGGGGCCTCGACCCAAGCTGCTGGCTATGGTACTGGTGCTCAGACCCCCCTTCAATTCGCTGGAGAGTCCGCGCCAACCAATCAGGTCTCATTGGGCATGGGTGTCTCCGCCTTCTACGACGATGACGTCCAGGCAACGAACACTCAACGCCTCGGCGATGAAGCGGTTTCTTTCACCTCCAGTCTCGGCATTGCAAGGCAAACTCAGAACGTGACGATCAATTTCAACTACACGCCCTTTTTCATGCTCTACCGGCGATTTGACCAATATGACCGGCTTAACCACGCCGCGAATTTGGGCATGACTTATCGGCTAACCTCACGTTTCATTGTGGGATTGCACGGTACCTTCAGCTATCAAAACGGAGTCTATCCAGGGCTCACAGGAGAACAGATTTTGTCCGGGTCCGCCTCGCCCACTGCCTTAAATCAGATGATCTATTCGTATACGACCCGAACCCTGTCAACCATGGCAGGACTGAATCTGACGTTTGTGAAGAGCCAGCGAACTTCTCTTACATTTTCCGGCGGTTACACCCAGTACAAATTCGGGGGTCAGACCGTAGCCGGCCAGCCGTTGTACAACGGTAGCGGACTGAATGGCAGCATGCAATTTAAATACCGGGTAACTGAGCATACGAACTTCGGCATCCTCTTGCTTCATCAAGATTCTACATACCAGGGAGGCGAACTTTTCGGTTACCGACAGCGCGCCCAAGTTGAAAGCACGTTTCTTTCCGTGGGATCCCGCCTCTCTCCGACTATTACCGCAACCGTTTTCGGCGGCCCGCAATACGTCCACACTCTTGGGCAGTCCTCACCAGGAAGTAGCATCGCAGGGTCTCTCCAGGCCGCCGGGGGAGGAAGTATTACCAAGGAAGTTCGGAAGACTGCCCTGAATCTGGCTCTCCAACGGTCCGTTTCCGATGGAGGCGGCATATATACATCCGTGATAAATAACTATGCAACTTTTGGAGTTCGCCGGCGTTTGGGGGGTCGATGGGAAGCTGGCATAAGCGGCGGCGCCGCTCGAGCGGACACCTCCCTCTTTCAGCTTGCCAATAATAGGACTGACTCCCTGACCGGAGGAATTGACTTCAGCCGGCCCTTACGGGAGGGCTCCATATTCCACATCTCCTATAACACTTTCCACCAGTTGAGCAAGGGCGCTTTGCCGATTTCGACGGATTTTGACCGCAATCAAGTTACTATAGGTGTCGACTTCCAACTCAAAGCCATACCCATAGGGCGGTAATCCTATAACAGAATTGGAAGTAATCCTCAGAGTCAGAAAAAGTCCCCGAGGTCTCAGGTTCCCCGTTTGCTGAGGGCTTTGGGCCCTTTGAATCATCCACCATCATTCCGACATTCAACTAAAACACCCATCTTCTGCCAGCGCTTTCCGGGCAGTCAGGCTTCTGTCCCTAGCCACGTTACCTCGCCAGACCGGCGAGAGAGGATAAATGATATGGGGATTTTCACCTTGAGAAAACCACAAAAGACAAGCCCAGATCAGGGCTCACAGATGAGCCCAGCCGATGGGTACGCTGGCCGCGCTGAAGACGGCGGTTTGACGCTGGCGCCGGAGGTCATGTTTAGGAAAGTTCTGTCTTTAGAGAGAAAAAGGTGTGAGCGTTCACGCCAGCGTTTCGTGCTCATGCTCGTTGATGCTGGCAGTCTTCTGCAAGCTGAGCGTGGGCAGGCAATTCTTGGCGCGATAACAAAGGTGCTTTCGATGTCCATCCGGGAAACGGATTTACCGGGCTGGTACAAAAAGGAGTTGGTGGTCGGCGTCATCTGCACAGAAATTGGTTCGGCGAGTATGAACTCCGTGATTAGCGCTCTGCATTGCAGAGTCTCCGCCGCCATGCGAGACAACCTCCCTCTGGAACAGATGAATATGATCCACGTTTCCTTCCATGTGTACCCGGATGATCTGGATCTCGAAAACGGCGGCCGTCCAGCCGACACCAGACTTTATCCCGACTTAAGGCCTCAGGATAATGCCTCAAAAGCTTCTCGAGTAATCAAAAGAACGATAGACATCATCGGGAGTGCCTTCGCTCTCTTCGTGCTCTCTCCACTCCTTATCGTCATCGCCGCCGCGATCAAGTTAACATCGAAAGGACCCATCCTCTTCACACAGCAAAGATTGGGACAGTATGGGGCCCGCTTTACGTTCTTGAAGTTCAGATCGATGTATTTTAAGAGTGATGCAAAGATCCACCGGGATTACGTCCGAAAGCTTATTTCTGCGAAGGAAGATCACCAGCAGCCGGACGGCGACAAAGGGGTATACAAAATAAAGAACGATCCCCGCGTAACACCGGTGGGGGGATTTCTTCGGAAAACCAGCCTGGACGAGCTTCCTCAATTTATCAATGTGCTGATGGGCGAGATGTCCCTGGTGGGACCGCGGCCCCCTATTCCCTATGAGGTTGAGGCATACGATTTATGGCACAGGCGTCGCTTTTTGGAGGCAAAGCCCGGGATAACAGGCTTGTGGCAGGTCGAGGGTCGAAGCAGGATCAAGTTTGACGAAATGGTCCGTTTGGATCTCAAGTACGCCAAGACATGGTCTCCTTGGTTGGACATCAAGATCCTCTTGCGAACGCCTGGCGCCGTTTTGAGGGGAGATGGCGCCTATTGACAGTGGCGAAGGGGATTACGCCGCGCTTGCGCGCTGAGATGTTCACAAGGCGGCATGTTACGCACCCCAATGTTCCCGTGTTGCGTGAACCGCATTCATTGTGCCGGTCGCAGTCACCTATTAAGAATCGGATGCTAGCAAGCTTGATGCAAGACCACCTGCACAATCACTTCCTTGCTGTCTCTTCTTTCATCGTGCGAAACAGGTCACGATATTAACCTGCTGGGAGAAACCATGATTCGGATCGGCGTCATCGGCTACGGTTACTGGGGCCCAAACATCGTTAGAAACCTGTGGGCCCTTGATTCAACCCGGGTTGTTGCCATATGCGACAAAAACCCGGAAGCTCAAAAGCGCGCAAAACACGCATACCCGGATGTGCATGTTACCTCCGACGCGGCTGAAATCCTGCGTTCACCAGGGATTGATGCAGTGGCCATCATCACTCCCGTATGGACGCATTTCGAGCTTGCCAGGACGGCCCTGGCAAACGGCAAGCACGTTTTCGTCGAAAAGCCTTTTACCTCGAATGCGATGCAGGCTGAGGAGTTGATCGAGTTGGCCTTGAAGAAAGACCTCAAGATTATGGTGGATCACACGTTTCTCTTCACGGGAGCGGTGAAGAAGATCCACCAACTCATCGATCAAGGTGAGCTGGGTGAACTCTACTATTACGATTCCACCAGGGTCAATCTGGGCCTTTTCCAACACGACATTGACGTAGTTTGGGATCTCGCGCCTCATGATTTGTCCATAATGGATTATCTCATCCGCAAGGAACCTGAGGCGGTCGTCGCAACCGGTGAGGCCCACTTGAACGCCCACGCCGACGTGGCATTCATCACTGTCTATTTCCCGAACAACACTATTGCGCACATCAACGTCAACTGGTTATCTCCCGTGAAGGTGCGAACCACACTGATCGGCGGAGAGAAAAAGATGCTGGTGTGGAATGATTTGGAAGCCGACGAGAAAGTCAAGGTCTACGACAAGGGCGTGCAAATTGCCAGCCAGGAAGGTGTCTACGAATTGCTTGTCAGCTACCGGTCGGGAGACATGTGGGCGCCCAAAATCGAGCAGACAGAAGCACTCAAAGTCGAACTGGAGTACTTCTTGGACTGCCTCGAAAACAACCATACACCCTTTAATGACGGCATAGCCGGATTGCGGGTGATCAAATTACTGGAAGCGGCAAGAGAATCTCTGAAGCTGAGAGGGGAAACCGTTTCCGTATGAACGACTACCGATGCATATCGCCGGATGTCAGGTTGGGGCAAAACGTTAAGCTCTCGAAATTCATTAACCTTTATGGCTGTGAAATTGGAGACGACACGAAGGTCGGCGCATTCGTGGAGGTCCAGAAGAATGCCAGAGTTGGCAAGAGATGCAAGATATCCAGCCACACTTTCATCTGTGAGGGAGTATCCATTGAAGACAATGTATTCATTGGGCATGGGGTGACGTTCATTAATGATACTTACCCCAGGGCGACCAACCCGGGAGGGGAGCTCCAGTCCGAAGCCGACTGGAAAGTGGAATCTACCCTGGTCAAGAAAGGCGCCTCCATCGGTTCGGGGAGCACGATCCTTTCTAAGGTAACGATTGGAGAAAACGCCATCGTGGGCGCGGGAAGTGTGGTTACAAAAGACGTTCCTGCCAACGTGATCGTGGCGGGGAACCCTGCCAAATTCCTGAGAAAACTGGATCAGCAAGAGAAGGAGGTAGTAAATCGTGGAAACTAATCGCATTCCCTTTCTTGACCTCGTCACGCCGCATCATGAGCTAAAGGACGAGTTGACGGCGGTGTTCGCACATGCCCTTGAGACCGCCGGTTTTATTGGCGGCCCCATGGTCGAGGATTTCGAGCGAAACTTCGCCAAGTTCTGCGAAACGCAGCACTGCATCGGAGTGGGCAGCGGCACGGATGCCCTGCGCTTCGCTCTAATCGCGGCGGGTGTCAAGCAGGGGGACGTAGTCGTAACCGTCCCGAACACCTTTATCGCCACGGCCGAAGCTATTACCCAGTCCGGGGCCACACCCGCCTTTGTGGATGTCGACGAGCGCACCTACAACATGGATCCTGAACAGCTTCGCAAATACCTTCAGGTAGAGTGCAGTGTTGACGGCCCCTCGGGGCGGGTATTCAACAAGAGACTCGGCAGGCCGGTAACCGCTGTCGTCCCCGTCCACCTCTATGGGCAAGCAGCGGATATGGATCCCATCTTAGAGCTTGCCGAGCGCTTTGGCCTGCGTGTGGTAGAAGATGCCTGCCAGGCTCACGGGGCGGAGTATTTTTCCAAACGACTGAATCGCTGGCTGAAGGCAGGATCAATGGGTCGCGCCGCGGCCTTCAGCTTCTATCCGGGCAAGAACCTGGGCGCCTGCGGTGAAGCGGGCGCTGTCACGACTAACGACGGCGATATTGCCCGCAAAATCCGGATGCTTCGCGATCACGGCCAGGCCAAGAAGTATTATCACGATATGGAAGGGTACAATGGCCGGGTAGATGCAATTCAAGCCGGCATTCTGCGAGTTAAGCTCCGGCATCTCGCGGCCTGGAATGAGAGACGCCGTGAATGCGCATCGCGATATGAGGAGCTTTTAGGCGCGGCCACGGAAGGGATAATACTTCCCTTCGAGCCTTCCTGGTCTAAGGCCGTCTTCCACCTTTATGTCGTGCAGGTTCAAAACCGGGAACAACTTCAGCAACGCCTGGGGGAGATGGGTATCGGAACGGGAATTCATTATCCCGTTCCCCTCCACCTGCAAAACGCCTACAAAGACCTTGGCTACCGCCAGGGTGATTTCCCGTTGTCCGAAAAGGCTGCTTCCCATATCCTTTCACTTCCCATGTTCCCAGGGTTGACTTATGCGCAGCAGGATCGAATTGCTCAGCAGATACTGGATTTCGTTTACGCGGAGAGCAACTCGGGGATGCCTGCCGCGACTCGGATTGCGAGCGTGGCTTCCCAGGGCGGGTAGGGGGCCACGATTTGTTCACGTATGGACTGTTGGATAAAGTCCATCTGTTCCCCTGGAATTGATTGTGGCAACCGTATGCATTGGCTGCGAACTAAAACGACCCTTCCTGATGCCTTTGGTTCAAGTCAAACCAAGGTTCTCCAAACCGCGCGCCGAGGGTTGAGAAACAAGCTCCGGGAGGAGTGCGTGCAAAGGTCAGAGGGGCCCAAAAGGATTTGGATTGATCTCGATAATTCTCCCCACGTCCCGTTCTTTATTCCCATCGTTGAGGAGCTGGAAAAACGAGGTTACTCAACTTTTCTCACGGCGCGTAATGCCTATCAGGTCGTCGAATTGCTGGACCTTCACAACCTTTCCTGCAAGAGGGTAGGCCGCCATTACGGCAAACACAAGATCATGAAGGTGTTCGGGACAATCTACCGGGCTCTCCAGTTAGTTCGCGTGGCTATGAAGGAAGACCTGGCTCTGGCGGTTTCCCATGGGTCGCGCTCCCAGGTGATTTCGGCAGCAGTTTTGAGAATTCCTTCCGTTGTGATTTTCGATTATGAATATGCGAAAAGGTTGAAAACCCTTCAGCCCACCTGGACCATGATGCCGGAGGTGCTCTATCCCGATGGCGGTCTGCACCGTAATGAAAGGGCACTGAAGTATCCCGGTTTAAAAGAGGACGTTTACGTGCCGCGGTTCCGCCCTGACCCCGCCATTCGCTCCAGGTTGGGTATATCGGACCAAGAACTCATGGTCACGGTCCGGCCACCAGCGAGCGAGGCTCACTATCACAATCCGAAGAGCGATGACCTCTTTCATGCGGCCATTGATTTTCTTGGCCAAAAACCGGAAGTCCGCACGGTACTGCTGCCACGCAACGAGCGCCAAGAAGTCTCAATTAGAAATGAATGGCCGGAATTAATCAATTCGTGCAAGGTTATCATTCCGGACCAGGTTGTGGATGGCCTCAACCTTCTCTGGTTTTCCGACCTGGCCATTAGTGGCGGGGGGACAATGAACCGGGAAGCTGCGGCGCTGGGGGTGCCCGTCTACAGCATTTTTCGAGGTGCGATAGGAGGGGTCGACCGTTATCTCTCCGAGTCTGGCCGATTGGTGCTGCTCGAGAAAGTCGAGGATCTGAGCTCTAAAATCTGCCTTCGCCGCTGGGAAAGGCCAAAAACTCCGGCAAGCACCCAAACCGACACGTTGTCCGTGATTGTGGAAAACGTTGTATCCATTCTTGAACTAAAGCACCCCGCAATGCCCCTGGTTGCTCGATGAGGAAAGGATCGGGGATGCCTCTCAGCATAGAAAGTAAGGATGAAGTCAAAATTCGGGCGCTTAATACACTTTCAGTAAAGGGCTTGGCGCCCATGTTCGACGAGAAGAGTCAGTTGTTCTGCAACCGGTTAGTGCGAACGGAGAAAGGTCTGGAGAGAGAGGGGTTATCTCCTCGATATACGCTCATGACCCTTATGGGGCTGCATCGAGGGCAAAAGTTCGGTCTTCGCAATCCCTTCGATTCCGAGGCAATCCTCGAAGGCCTTTTGAAAGACAGGCGCTGGCTCAACAATATCGGTGACTTGGGTCTTCTCCTATGGACGTGCGCTCTGCTGGCGCCTGAGCGGTACGAAGAAACTTATCGCGACTTCAATATTGCCGCTGCTATGGAGCACTTTCGTGATGCCCGCGAAGGGCACACCATGGAGATGGCCTGGTTTCTGGCGGGGCTCGCGCACGGCGTGCTGGCAGGCCAAAACACAATTCCGGGGCTTGCCGATCGTGCCGAGAGAAGTTATGAGGCCATTCGCAAGAACCAAGGGCGCAACGGTATCTTTGGTCACCTTGCCAAAGGGGGGGGCGTAACAGGCGCTTTCAGAGGCCGCCTGGGGAGTTTTGCCGACCAAGTCTATCCAATTTACGCGTTCTCGAAATTCGGCAGCGCCTTCGGCCACGATGAGGCGCTGAAGCATGCGAAAGATTGTGCGGATACCATTTGCGCTTTCCAAGGGCCTCTTGGCCAATGGTTTTGGCACTACGATTCGGGTTCAGGGCGGGTGGTGGGGCAGTATCCTGTCTATTCCGTCCACCAGGATGCCATGGCGCCGATGGCCTTGTTCGCCCTTCGTGAAAGTTCCGGTAAGGATTACAGCCCATGGATCTTCAAAGGTTTGCCATGGATCTATGGCGAGAATGAGCTCAAGTATAACCTTTGCGATCCATCGGTCAATATCGTTTGGCGATGTATTTATCTTTCCAAATCAGCGGCTTATGTCCGGGAAGCCGCGAGCTTGTTGGGGTTCGGGCCACAGAGTTCGGTTCCCGGCGGCCTCCGCGTGAGGTTTGAGGACCGGCCCTACCACTTTGGCTGGGAACTCTACGCATTTGCCGAGTACGGCTTCGAGTAGGAAGAGACTTTTTCTTACCAGCCTCCGCTTTCGATCCAAGAACAGGGGCGCAAAAGCAAAATGAAAGTAATGAGTGTGGTAGGGGCCCGCCCGAACTTTATGAAAGCGGCTCCCATCATTGCGGCAATCAATAGCCACAACGAGAAACTCCTCCAGCCGGCTAAGGACCAAGGAAACCAACCCGCGCCTGAGCCGATCTGTCACATCCTCGTACACACGGGCCAGCATTACGACCAACGCATGTCCGACTCCTTCTTTGCCGACCTAAATCTCGCCATGCCCGACATCCACTTGGGGGTTGGTTCAGGGTCACACGCGGCGCAGACTGCGGAAATCATGAGGAAGTTTGAAGAAGTCCTGGTTCGAGAAAAGCCTGACGTCATAGTAGTGGTAGGCGATGTGAACTCGACACTTGCGTGCGCCTTGGTCGCGAGCAAGATCTCATTCGATTCCGATGGAACTAAACCTCTGGTGGCCCACGTAGAAGCTGGCCTTCGTTCCTTCGACCGGTCCATGCCCGAAGAAATCAACCGGATTCTCACGGATCAATTGGCGGACTTGCTCTTTGTAACAGAGGAGGACGCCATTCGCAATCTCACCCGAGAAGGCGTCCCGGCTAACAAGATTCACTTTGTTGGTAACACAATGATCGACTCGCTGATGGCGTGTAAGGAAAAGGCAGGGGCCTCCACTATCCTGCATCGTCTTGGCCTTAGTGCCGGCGGGGACGACAACAAATCCGGTGAATCCGCCAAGCGGTACGCCCTCCTTACGCTTCATCGCCCTGCCAACGTCGACCGGCGCGAGGCTTTCTTGAACATCCTTGGAGGCCTTGAGGAGGTGGCGAGGGAGCTTCCGGTTGTCTTCCCGGCCCATCCTCGCACCCAGAAGCGCATTACAGAGTTCTGCCTCGAGCACCATTTCCAATGGAACGCCGGGCATCGCGAAGGCGGCGGTCAGCGTGCTGCGAGCGCGGCAGGTATACATATAACCGATCCCTTGGGATACTTGGATTTCCTCTGCCTCATGACTAACGCCGCGCTGGTCGTCACGGACTCGGGTGGCATCCAGGAGGAAACGACGTGCCTGGGCGTTCCTTGTGTCACCGTCCGCGAGAATACGGAGCGGCCCGTTACAGTCAAGGTGGGCACCAATGTCCTGGCGGGAGTAGCAGAGGAAGGTATCCGCAAGGCCATTCGAGGACAGCTCAGGTCGAGGCGCAGCGGCAACGTGCCGGAACTGTGGGATGGCAGCAGCGCCGCGCGAATTCTCGACGCGATCATTAGGGAGTTCCAGGGGAAGCGCTTGGCCCAAGCCGCCAGCTTGGGAACCGCCATGCAAGTCCTGCAATAAGCTTGTTGCTAAAAGGACGCGGGGTTGACGATGGAAATTCGAGTTGAGTCGAGGCACTTGGGCGACGTTGTTGTTCTTGTTCCGGAAGTATTTCAGGATAGCCGCGGTTTTTTCATGGAAACCTATCGCGAGGACCAATTCCGGGCACTAGGTTTGCCTTCGCACTTTGTTCAGGATAACCATTCGCGTTCCGTCAAGGGGGTTGTTCGCGGCTTGCATTTCCAGTGGGACCCCCCGATGGGCAAGCTAATGCGGGTTACTCTGGGGACCGCGTTTCTGGTTGCCGTGGATATCCGGAAGGGTTCGCCCACACTGGGGAAATGGGTTGGCACGGAAGTCTCGGCTGAGAACCGGCGCCAAGTCTGGGCCCCGGCAGGATTCGCTCGGGGCTTCTGCGTCCTCTCCGATGTTGCCGAGATCCAGTACAAGTGTACAGGCTTGTACAATAACCAGGGCGAGTCGGGAATTCGCTGGGACGACCCACGGATTGGGGTCGCGTGGCCGGTCCGTGAACCATCCCTTTCTGCCAAAGATCAAAAGGCCCAAACCTTGGAAGAGTGGCTCGCCAGACCGGAATCCGACCACTTTCGCTTTTAGCGAAACAACAGCTTGTCGAAGGTTCTCGAGGAGGAATCATGAAACTGCTTATCGCCGGTGGCGCAGGGTATGTCGGTTCGGTGCTGATACCGAGACTGCTTGACCGGGGCTACAGAGTGGACGTGGTGGACTTGTTTTGGTTTGGCAACAACCTGCCTCGGGAAGTTTCAGTCCTTCACAAGGACATCTTCCAGCTCTCCGTGGAAGATTTGGAGCCCTATGATCAAGTGATCTTCCTAGCGGGCCTTTCCAACGACCCTATGGCAGAATTTTCGCCGAGCAAGAATTTCATCTTCAATGCTGCTGCTCCCGCCTATTTAGCCTATACAGCCAAGAATGCCAAAGTGAAAAGATACATATACGCTTCGTCCTGCTCGGTATACGGCTATACGGAAAACGAACTCTACGATGAGACTCGCCCTGTCTCCTCGACCTACCCGTATGGGATTTCCAAGCTGCAAGGAGAGCAGGCAGTATTGCAGTTGGCCGACCGGGATTTTTCAGTCATTTCACTGCGCAAGGGCACAATCTCGGGATACAGTCCCCGCATGCGCTTCGACCTCATCATTAACACGATGTTCAAGTGCGCCATGGTGGATCACTCCATCACCATCAACAATCCCTCCATATGGCGGCCCATTCTCAGCATCGACGACGCTGCAACGGCGTACACGCGGGCCATTGAAGCGAACCAGAGGATCTCGGGTATCTTTAACATTGCGTCAGGCAACTACACTGTGGGAGAAGTCGGTGATTTGGTAAAAGCAACGATCGAGGAGCGCCTCGGAGGCCGTGTGAACCTCTGCATCAAGCATATCCAGGATTTCCGAAATTACAAAGTCAGTATCGAAAAAGCTAAAAATGTGCTCAGTTTTCATCCTGCGGGTGATGTGCAATCCATCGTGGGTCACTTGATCGATAACATGGAAAAATGTCAAGACTGGAACAACCCCCTGTACTCCAATATCGCGTCCTTCAAGCACCTGGAAAATGGAATCGAAACGTACGCCATGGGAAAGGTGCTGGCCCGATGAAAGTCGCAGTGCTGGGCGGCAATGGCCAACTGGGGACCGACGTTGTCCGCGCCTTCGCGGAAAACGGGGACGAGGTCCAATCCCTGTCCCATGCCGACATGGAAATTGCAGATCCTTCCTCGGTAAGGGGCGCCTTGGAGAAACTGCAGCCGCAGGTCATCATCAATACCACAGCGATGCATCATGTCGAGAATTGCGAACTTGACCCGGAGAAGGCCTATGCGGTCAACGCCCTGGGAGCGAGGAACGTCGCGGGGGTGGCGCGCGACTTGGGTGCGGTTCTCATCCACATCAGTACCGACTACGTTTTTGACGGGAGCAAGGGAACCCCTTATGAAGAGACCGACTGCCCCCGCCCCTTAAACGTTTACGGAAATACCAAATTGGCGGGAGAGTATTTCGTCCGATGCGTCTTGGATAGGCATTTCGTAGTGCGCAGCTCTGGCCTCTATGGAGAAGCTCCCTGCCGTGCCAAGGGCGGCCGCAATTTTGTTGACCTGATGCTGAAATTAGCCAAGGAGCGAGGAGAGGTCCGGGTTGTGGATAGCGAGTGGGTAACGCCAACTTCCACGCGAGAGCTCGCCCGGCAAATTGTTGTCTTGAGCCGGTCCGACGCTTACGGACTCTACCATGCCACGGCCGAGGGTGCCTGCTCCTGGCATGAGTTTGCTCGCGAAATATTTACCCTCACCAATACCCCGGTAAGCCTGAAGGTTGCCGGAGCGAACGAGTTTCCTGCCAAGGTCGCCAGGCCAACGTACTCTGTGCTGGAGAATCGTGCCCTGAAGCTTCAAGGCTTGAATGCTTTGGGGACATGGCAGGACGGTCTACGCGAATACCTGGGAGTTTCCCAGTCGCACGCAGCGGTGCAATCGAAATGACACGATATGTGATTATTACGCCGGTGCGCGACGAAGAAAAGCATCTGGAGGCGACTATCGCCTCCGTCAGCGCTCAGACCCTGCGGCCTGTGGAATGGGTGATCGTCGACGACGGCTCCACGGACCGAACGGGTGAGATCATCGATCGATATGCGGCACAGTCGCCATGGATCCGCGGCGTGCACCGGCCGAACAGAGGTTTTCGGAAGTCCGGTGGCGGTGTCATGGAAGCGTTCTATGCTGGGTACGACACCCTCCAGTGCGACACGTGGGATTTCATCGTGAAGCTCGATGGAGACCTCAGCTTCTCCACGGATTACTTTCAAAAATGCTTCAACTACTTTAATGAGCAGCCTCGTCTGGGGATTGGCGGGGGAGATATTTACCACGATTTGGATGGAGAGTTAAGACTCGAAGTAAATCCGAAATTTCACATCCGCGGGGCAACGAAGATCTATCGAAGATCCTGCTGGGAAGACATCGGCGGGTTATGGCTGGGGCCAGGCTGGGACACAATTGATGAAGTGAAGGCGAATATGTTGGGTTGGAAGACGACGACATTCGGGGATTTGCATCTTATCCATCACCGCGTCACCGGATTCGCGGACGGGCTGCTGCGCGACCGGGTGAAGCATGGCTTGGCGTGTTACATCTCCGGATATCACCCGATTTTCGTTATGGCTAGCTGTGCACGCCGGCTCATCCAAAAGCCATACCTTTGGGGCTCGTTTGCAGTTTTTTGGGGATTTCTCAAGGGCTACTTTACCCGCACGCCGCGGGTAACCGACAATCGGCTAATTCATTACCTACGCATGCAGCAACTGAGGCGCCTGTGCGGGTTAGAGACCATCTGGAAGTGACGTTCATCCCTGCGGAGCCTCAGAGGACTACGTATGTGTGGAATCTGCGGAAAGTTTAATTTCGAGCAGAATAACCGTGTCAACCCAACTCTGATTCGGGCAATGCTGGATACCATCCGCCATCGAGGCCCTGATGATGAGGGGACCTACCACGGGTCCCAGGTGGGGCTAGGTCACCGGCGGCTTTCGATCATCGACCTGAACACTGGGCATCAACCCCTCTCCAATGAGGACGGCAGTGTGTGGATTGTCTTCAACGGAGAAATCTACAACTATCAGGAACTACGCGTTTTTCTCTTGAGCAAAGGTCATGTCTTTAAGACCCAGACGGATACTGAGGTGATCATCCATCTGTACGAGGAGCTCGGGCCCCAATGTGTGGAAAAACTCCGTGGCATGTTTGCTTTTGCCATCTGGGATGAAAACTCCAAGACCCTTTTTCTGGCGAGGGACCGAGTTGGTATAAAGCCTCTTTACTATTGGCAGAACGGAAATTCTTTGGTTTTCGCGTCCGAGATCAAGGCAATCCTGGCTGACCCTGCTGTGGAACGAGCCATCGCGCCGGAGGTCATTGACCGGTTCCTTACCTTCTTCTATTTGCCTGGGGAAGAAACCTTGTTCAAGAATGTGCTCAAGCTTCCCCCCGGGAGCTATTTGATCGCGAAGGATGGGCGTCCGGAAATCCGGCAGTACTGGGACCTTCGCTTTTCGAAGGCTGCCGCGAGGCCAAGCGAGAGCGAGGCCGAAAGGCAATTGGTGGATTTGCTGGCCGAAACGGTTGAGCAGCACATGATCGCGGACGTTCCGGTCGGCGTCCTGTTGAGTGGCGGCGTGGATTCTACGGCAGTGCTCAGCTTCGCTGTAGAGAGGACGGACAAGGAGGTCAGCAGCTATACCGTAGGGTTCTCCGACCCTGGTGTTGCTGATGAGCGACCCTATGCCAAGTTGGCGGCGGATACCTTCGGCAGCAAGCACCACGAGATGACGATCACCGCCGCGGATTTTGCGGACTTCATGCCAAGATACGTGTGGCACATGGAAGAGCCTGTCTGCGAACCCCCCGCCATAGCCTTGTACTACGTCTCGAAGTTGGCGAGAAAGTATGTGACGGTACTCCTCTCAGGAGAGGGGGGGGATGAGGCCTTTGCGGGCTACAGCAATTATCGCAATTTTCTTTGGCTTGAACGCGTCAAACGCGGCCTCTCTCCGCTGAACGGCGCCCTGGCCCAGGGGCTATCTCTCACCAGCTCGCTGTTCCATTCGCCGCGAATGAGAAAGTACGTGCCTTTAATGAAGGCGTCTTTCCCCGACTACTACTACAGCAAGACTTCGAACCCGTATCAATCCGTTCGCAATGGGCTAGGGAACTTGTACTCTGGTGATTTTGCCGGCGCGATTGATCGTGAGTACAGCGTCGAACCTATGCGCCGGTTACAGGCCCATGTTCGGGGCCTGAATACCCTTGATGCTATGCTCTATATCGACTCCAAGTCGTGGCTACCCGACGACCTTTTAATCAAGGCTGATAAGATGACGATGGCCAATTCGCTTGAATTGCGTGTTCCATTGCTCGATCACAAGGTCTTGGAGTTTGCGGCTGCCTTGCCATCCGATCTGAAGGTTCGAGGTTTCACGACGAAATACCTTGCCAAGAGAGCTCTGGGACGGCGGGTCCCCAAAACCATTCTCAATCGGCGCAAGGCAGGCTTCCCCGTTCCTTATGAGTCCTGGTTGCGGAAGGACCTGCGGACCTGGGTGCATGAAGTTTTGTTTGACCGTGGGACCACAAGTAGGGGCTACTTTTCAACGCCGGTCGTCGAGCAGTTACTGGCCCGCGACGAAGCAGTGGGAGGGTACTCCAAGGAAATCTTCTCCCTCGTCACGCTCGAACTTTGGCACCGGACCTTTCTGGAGCAAAACCAACCCGTCCTAAATTAGCAGCCGGGATTAGTCGCCAATGCTTCTGTCTTTTTTTACTCCTCAATAGTTTTGGGTCAAAGAAGCGCCGAAGTCGTCGAACACAATTTCAAGGGTATCAACTTTGTTGCATAGTTACCGATCTGAGGGTGGCAGCCGATACAGTCGGCTTAAATTAGTTGCGCAGACACTTTGGCGGATGCCGGGCCGTTTCGGCATTGCGCGCATGTTTGGTCCCTCTTACTCGTTGCGGTGCGTTGTCTTTCATGACATCTCAGCCGCGGAGTCGCCGTTTACTCGTGGGATGGGCGTAAATATTACCCCCACTGACTTTGAGGCTGCGCTGAAGTTTCTTGTCAGGTACTACAATCCTGTCCATTTAGAGGATGTTCTGGCTGACCCTGATGGCCGAGGCCTCCCTCCACGCGCAGTGCTAGTGACCTTTGATGACGGCTACGCATCGGCTATGGAGTGGGCGGCACCGCTCTGCGGCAAATTTGGTGTGCCGGCTGTATTTTTCCTCAATGCCGCATTTCTCGATAACCATCAGTTAGCTCCGGACAGCCTTGTATGCTTCGTGGCCAACGTGCTAGGAATGGAATCGATCAATGCCGCGGCGCGTGTTGTCAAGGGTGCCGACAGCCCCAAACTGAAATGCATGGCTGAGGTCTTTTCGCGTTTCTTTCCTGCGATTTCTCTGGCAGAGAGGAAAGTTTTTCTCGATGCCCTGGCTGATTTGGCTAGGATTAATGCGCAGCAGTTAGCAGAGGAAGCACAGCTCTACCTGACCCGCAAACAACTTTGCGAACTAGCGTCTTTGGGATTCGAAATAGGGAATCACACTTACACCCACGCACGCTGTCGGTCTTTAACCGCAGAGAATCTGGCTGGGGAAGTCGACCGGAACAAGGCAGAGCTGGAGGCGGTTTCAGGGAAGAAAGTGCGGTCTTTCAGCGTCCCCTACGGGTCTTCCGAAGATCTTACCAGCGACTTGGTGGGGCATCTTAAGCTTTCGGGCCACGAGGTGGCTTTTCTGAGCGAGAGCGCTGCCAACTTACAAGTCGCTGGCCAGTTCCAGTTTGACAGGGTGAGTACCCACTCTGGCGGCGACGACACCCTTTTTCTCCAGATTGAAGTCCTACCTCGGCTTCGCACAAGGCGAAACCAGATTTACCGCGGTCTTAGATTCCTCTGGACAGGTCGGGAGCACGCTTCCTCCGACCGCATTGGCGCGCCGCGGAGGACGCAATGCATTGCAAACGTTGACAGGATTGAGCCAAGGATGTAGGTTGAGAGTTTGGGGCATTATTGAAAGGTATCAAACTCGAAAAATTTACTTGGGAAAATATTGCTAATGACTCGCGACAAATTTCTATTGGAAATGGACGAGATTCTGGGCCTGCCCGCTGGGACACTGCATGGTGACGAAAAACTAGAAGAGTTGGAGACATGGGATTCCACTGCTCTTATCAATTTGATTGTCCTCGCGGAATCAAATAACGATGTGCGCATTACTCCCGACCAAGTCGTAAGCTGTTTCACGGTTGCCGATCTTCTGCGGCTGGCGAAGGTGGAAGGCAGCCCCTCTGCGCCGCAAGAAAGTTCAAGATGATAGACTTGACGTTCTAGACCTCGAGGGGACGATCGTAGTGAGCGGCGCGTCAGAATTCGGTACTAGCCACGCCCCCGAACCGTTTGTAATGCAAGCCGCGGCAGCCGTGTAGCGGAGGATTCTCTTGACATCGGACACAAAAACCTTGCGCTGGGAGGTTCCTAAAGCTCTGCAGTTCCCACTTGTGGCAGCGGATATCCTCCTGAAGCGTCAGACGCTCAAGAAGGAACTGCTCAAACAAGCGAATCTCGTCCAAACGCGGATTGCAATTCTTGGCGGTTCCACTACCTCGGAAGTTAAGAGCATGCTGGAGTTGTTTCTCTTGGCGCATGGAATTCAGCCAACGTTCTACGAATCAGAATACAATCGCTACGCTGAGGATGTCCTGTTCGAGAATCCGGATCTGTGGAGTTTCAAGCCCGACATCGCTTTCATCCACACCACTTGGCGCAATGTATCGGAGTTCCCCGAATTACTGGAGTCCGATGCAGAGGTTGATAACCGCCTCCGACGCGAAACAGCCCGGTTTGAGCGTCTCTGGCAGAAAATTCACAAGGAACTGGGAGCACTCGTCATCCAGAACAACTTTGACCTGCCACGCCTCAGACCACTCGGGAACTTGGAGGCTTCTGAAGCATACGGTCGTGTCAACTTTTTGCTGAGGCTGAATGCCGAGTTCGCCACCTATGCCCGAACCCACTCGCGTTTCTTACTCAATGACATCCTCTTCCTATCCTCGCAAATGGGCCTATCGGCGTGGGAAGATGACACCTATTGGTATAACTTCCATATGGCCTTGAGCCCGTCAGCTACAGTGGCCATGGCTCACAACGTTGCTGCGATCGTCAAGTCGATCTACGGGAAAACCAAGAAGTGCCTGGTCCTGGACTTAGATAACACCCTTTGGGGGGGAGTGATTGGCGACGATGGCGTCCAAAACCTGATTCTTGGTCGAGATCATCCGGTCGGCGAGGCTTTCGTAAACTTTCAACGGTACGTGAAGGATCTGCAACGGCGGGGCATTATTCTTGCGATCTGCTCGAAGAACGACGCTGAGAACGCCAAGGAGGGTTTCTCGCACCCGGACAGCGTGTTAAAAATAGATGATTTCAGCGCAATCAAAGCCAACTGGAATCCGAAACCTGAAAACATCCGCGAGATCGCCGCGGAGCTGAACATTGGTCTTGATAGCATAGTTTTCGTCGATGACAATCCGGCCGAAAGGGCTCTCGTGGCGGAGCAGGTGCCTGAGGTAGCAGTGCCGGAAGTGGGCTCGGACGTTTCCCGTTTCGCAGAGGTACTCGAACACGAGCGATACTTCGAAGTGGACAAGATTGTTCAGGACGATCTCAACCGCTCCGACTATTACAGCTCTAATGCCCAGCGAAGCGCTTACCAGTCCGACTTCCGCGACTACGGGGAGTTTCTCGCGTCGCTCGAAATGACCGCGGAGATCGGCCCGTTCGTTCCGGTCTATATGGAGCGGATCACACAATTGATCAATAAGACCAATCAGTTCAACCTTACCACGCGACGGTATACGAGCGCGGAGGTTGAGGCCGTTAGCCGGGACCAAGCTTTCATCACACTGTACGGGCGTCTCGTCGATAGATTTGGCGACAACGGTTTGGTCTCGGTCCTGATCGGGCATGTGGCTGGCGAGGTGGTGGAACTGGACCTTTGGTT
>Ga0326728_10001301_pt1 | contig 89171 bp, 72 predicted proteins | sample MB3enrmetagenome_FD_207602 | JGI IMG/M metagenome (GOLD analysis project Ga0326728, IMG submission 207602) | Lab enriched peat soil microbial communities from McLean, Ithaca, NY, United States - MB31MN | ecosystem: Environmental > Terrestrial > Soil > Wetlands > Peat | place: USA: New York... | reverse complement strand
CCGGGCGACAACGTGGACCTGAAGGTGGAGCTGATCACGCCGGTGGCCATGGACAAGGGGCTGCGTTTCGCGATTCGCGAAGGCGGCCGCACGGTGGGCGCCGGCACGGTGACCGAGGTTATTAAGTGACCGGCCAGAGGAGCAATTAAATGCCGCGCGAAATCATTACTTTCCAGTGCACGGAATGCAAGAACCGGAATTATTCTTCGACAAAGAACAAGAAGACGAGCACGGAACGGCTGGAGATGAAGAAATTCTGTCCGCATTGCCGCAAACACCAGCCGCACAAGGAAATCAAGTAGAATAGGAATCGAATAGAGTTGCCCAAGCCCCGCCGGGGGTGCGATCCAGGGGCGTAGGTTTAACGGCAGACCAGCGGTCTCCAAAACCGCGAGTGGGGGTTCGAATCCCTCCGCCCCTGCCAGCCACCTAGCAACAAGTTGGGAGATAGCAGACAAGGAAGCGTCTATGGCCGATGAGAAGAAAAACTGGCTTCAGGCCACGAAGGACTACATCAACGAGCTGAAGGTAGAGATGCGGCGCGTAACCTGGCCGAATCGTAAGCAGGTGGAAGGCACCACGGCGGTGGTGATCTTTTCCGTGTTTGCCTTCGCCGCTTATTTCTGGGTAGTGGACTCCATACTCTCGCGGGGCGTCAAGGGCATTCTTTCGTTTTTTACGAAGTAGGCACATATGGAAGTTGAAGATAACTTGAACTTCGAAGAGCAGCCCGAGGGGCCGGCGGAAGTCTCCCCGGAGCCATTCGAAGAGCCGGCCGGCGAAGATCTCGATGTGTCGGCCGGTGCCGAAGCCGAGCCCGAACGGTTGCCGGAGCCTGAGCCTGAGACGGTTGCGGCCGCGGAACCAACCGTAAGCGCCGGCGCGGCGCCCGCATACGACGAATCTTCTCCCCGAAAGTGGTTCATCATCCACACTTATTCCGGTTTCGAAAACAAGGTGAAGGAATCGCTCCAGAGCCGCGCGGAAGCGTTTGGTTTTGCCGACAAGATCGGGCAGATTCTGATTCCGACCGAAGAAGTGGTGGAACTGCGCAGCGGCAAGAAAGTCACCAGCAAGCGCCTGGTCTATCCCGGCTACGTGCTGGTGGAAATGGAAATGAACGACGAACTGTGGCACGCGGTGAAGAACACGCCGCGGGTGACCGGGTTCGTGGGCGGCGGCAACTCTCCCGTTCCGTTGAGCGCGGACGAGGTAAACCAGATTCTGTACCGCCAGGCATCGTCGGCGGAGCGGCCGCGCCCCAAGATGACCTTCGAGAAGAACGATTCGGTGCGCATTGTGGACGGCCCGTTCGCAAACTTCTCGGGCAAAGTGGACGAAGTGAACACCGAACGCGGAACGCTGCGGGTGATGGTGACGATATTCGGCCGCGCGACGCCGGTGGAACTGGAGTTTTTGCAAGTCGAAAAGGGTTAAGGCGGGGCGGCCCGGGTTTGAAGCCGCGGGTAGCTGCGCAAAAGGACTGTACGCATGGCAAAGAAAGTAACCGCTCAGGTGAAGCTGCAAATACCGGCCGGCAAGGCGACGCCCGCGCCTCCCGTGGGAACGGCATTAGGCCCGCAAGGCGTGAACATCATGGATTTTTGCAAGTCGTTCAACGCCAAGACATCGGGCAAGGACCAGGAAGGCTTGATCATCCCGGTGGTGATCACGATCTTTTCCGACCGGTCGTTCACATTCATCACGAAGACGCCGCCGGTGCCGGTGCTGATCAAGCGCGCGGTGAACCTGGCGAAAGGATCGGCCGAACCGCACAAAACGAAGGTGGGCAAGATCAGCAAGAAGCAGGTGGAAGAGATCGCCAAGATCAAGATGCCCGATCTGAACTGCTTCGATCTGGAAGCCGCCATGCGCAGCGTCGCCGGCACGGCCCGCAGCATGGGCGTGGACGTAATATAAGTTCGAGCACCTTCTCCGCTTGCGGAGAGAGGCGCTTGGCGTCTCGGCCGGTAGATTTTATTTCGGCTGTAAGCTACCGCAGTCCGAACCCAGCCACTTACCGCTGATCGTGATCTTTGAGGGCATGGTGCGGCCGTCCGGGGTGGTAGTGGTCCCGTTCATCTCGCCCTTCAGGATGACGGAATCGACCACCTGGAAGTGGCCGTCGGTGACGGTCTTGGACCCCCCGCTGTTGCATTCCATATGAAACTCCAGCGAGCGGGGCGACGAACTCGTAATGGTGCGCTTGCAGGAACTGTTCTTCGGCTGGTCTCCAAATCCTCGCGCCTCCTTCAGCGTTTCGGCGGTCACGCAGTTCTTGGAGGTGTGCGGGCCCATCGCCCCTTTCATGGCCGCCTCCATCTTGGCGCGCTGTTCAGGCGGGATTTTGGCCAGCATGTCCTCCGAAAGGCCCGGCACGCCTGGCGATTGTATCGTGACGGTGTTTTCCCAAAGCCCTAGCTTCATACTGAGCATCGGCGTAACGTCATCGGCGGCGCGGCAAGCAAGCGGCGCCAGCGCGAGCAAAGCGTACAAGGCAAGGTTCTTCACGGAATTCCTCCTTTATTTGAGCGGTTCCCAGAATAGCACGGCTTGGCTAATGCAGTGAACCCACTTTGTCGTACAATTTCAGGAGCTTGTATCGGTTCGGGAGGTTCATGCAGCCGACTATTCTCTCCGTATTCCTTGCATTTTCGGGCACCGCCTTGTCGATGTGCGCCGCCGGCCTCACGCTGCTGGCGATTGGGCTCTTGGCCGCGAAGAACGATATTGTTCAGGCTCGCGGCATCGACAAGATCGTAGCCCTGACCCCCTTGTGCTTCGCCATCCCGCTGGCGGTCTTCGGCGCGGAACATCTTTCCAGCCCACAGTCCCTGCTGGCCGGCGTGCCGGCGTACATGCCGTGGCGCATGTTTTGGGTATATTTCGTCGGCTTTGCGCTGATCGCCGCCTCGCTGAGCATCGCCACCAAGCGTCAGGTGCGGTGGTCCGGCCTGCTGTTCGGGGCCATGATGTTCCTCTTTGTGGCGATGTTGCATCTCCCGGGAGCGATAACCGGCGGCGGCCGAATCCCATGGACGATCGTTGTCCGGGAAATGTCGTTCGGGGGCGCCGGCTGGGTTTTGGCGGGACTTGCGATGGGCGGGGATCGCGAAGGGCCGGGTAAGGGTCTCATCATTGTGGGCCGCGTGCCGATCGCGATCGCGGCGATCTTTTTCGGCGTTCAGCACTTTCTCTATCCGCTGGGACTTCCCGGAGTTCCGCTCGCGAAACAGATGCCCCCGTGGATTCCCGTTCGCGTCTTCATCGACTATGTGACGGGCGCGTTTCTCATGGTGGCCGGCGTGTGCTTTCTACTGGCGCGGAAGACGCGCATTGCGGCCACATACCTGGGCGCGTGGATTGTACTCCTGGTTGTGGTGATCTACGGACCTGTCCTTATTGAGGCGCTGGCAGACCCGAGTGCCGGCGTGCAGGTCGAAGGGGTCAACTATTTCGCCGACACCCTTCTGTTTGGCGCAGCGATTCTCTCGCTGGCCGGCGCGAAAGTGGAGCGGCGATGAGAACGGAGTTGCTGCGATTCAACGGCGCTGTCGAGCGGGATCCTGCCATCGGTGCGTGGATGAAAGAGCATGCCGGTGAATTGGGGGGCATCGCGCTTCAGTGGTTTGAGGTGATGCGAAAGTGCGGGGACGAGGTCCGCGAGCTTTTGCATGACGGCTGTCCGGTTGCATGTTTGGGAGATGCGCCCTTCGGCTACGTCAATGTATTCACTTCGCACGTAAACGTGGGGTTCTTTCACGGAGCAGCGCTGCCGGATCCGGCCCGCTTGTTGCAAGGCAACGGCAAGTTCATGCGCCATGTGAAGCTAAGACCGGGAACGGCCACAAACGCCGCGGCGCTAAGCACGCTTATCGATACGGCGTACTCGGACATAAAGGAGCGCGTCGAAAACAGTGCGGGTCGCCCGAATCATGGTAAACTCAAAGGTGCCAAACACATGCGGATGTGGCGGAATTGGCAGACGCGCTAGATTCAGGTTCTAGTGGGGGCAACTCCGTGAAGGTTCAAGTCCTTTCATCCGCACCAGCAAATGCAGCCCTACCCCTCGATAAAAGGCGGCTTTCGCATTCCCACGATCCCGTCGCCTTCCCGGATCGCAATCAAATAATTCGCCGGCACGCGGGAGAAGCTTTGAGTCTTTCCATTCGGCCAGCGAACTTCCACCTCGGCTGTCTGCGCGGCGCCGAGGCCAAAATGCAGACGCTTGTCGTTGACGGATAAGTAACTCGATTGTCCCATCACTTCCTGTGCCTGCGTGCGGCCGGCGTAATGCGCCGTTACTCTGGCTCCAAGGGCGCTGCGATTGGAAACGGTCGCCGCAAGTTGAATCTTCAGCCAGTGATTCCGCCGCGAGCTATCGTTGCGCAGCAGTGACGGGGGTTCGTTCCGGTTCATGACGACAATATCCATATCGCCGTCGTTATCGAAATCACCGAATGCGCAGCCGCGGCTGGTATGCGCGGCGGCGATGGCCGGGCCGGCCTCGCCTGATAACTCTTCGAAACGCCCGCCGCCGAGGTTGCGGAACAGCATCCGCGGGTTCTTGTTCGGATAGAGCGGCAGTTTTTTCTCGAGCTCCGGATACACCTGCCCCGCCACCATAAAGAGATCGGGTAGGCCGTCGTTATCGAAATCGGCGATTCCCGCGCCCCAACAGACGTAGCGCGATTCCACGCCCAGGCCGGCCTTCACGGTGACATCCGTGAACTCACCCGCGCCGTTGTTCTCGTAGAGCACGTTGGTGTCGTCGGCGAAATGGGTCTTGAGAATGCCGAGGGTTCCGTCCAACCTGTAATCGCCGACAGCCACGCCCATGCCGGCCTGTTCGGCGCCATCTTCGCTGAGCGCAACGCCCCGCTCCAAGCCTTCTTCGACAAACGTGCCGTCGTGCCGATTGCGATAGTACAGACTCGCCATGGAATCGCGGGCGACGTAGATATCCGGCCAGCCGTCGTTGTCGAAATCGGCTGCCACCGCGGTCAATCCCCAGCCGCGCTCGGCGGCGATGCCGGCTTGCTGCGTGACATCGGTGAAGAATCCGTGGCCATCGTTGTGAAACAGATACGACCGGCCCAAGGGAAGGCCGCGAGGGCCGCACATCACCGGAACGCCCTTCCAATCGCAGCCGCCCGGCATGCGGGAAACCTCTTCGAGAGCCACGTAGGTGGTAAAGAACAGGTCGAGGTGTCCGTCGCGGTCGTAGTCCGTGAAGGTGCAGCCGGTGCTCCATCGGGGCCCTGGAAGGATCAACCCGGCCTCGCGGGTGACGTCGGTAAACGTTCCGTCGCCGTTATTGCGGAACAGCACGTTGCGGTCCCAGTAAGTGAGGAAGATGTCATCCAATCCATCGTTGTTGTAGTCACCGACAGTAACGCCAGAAACCCAACCCGGACGCGCAAGGCCGGATTTCGCGGTGACATCGGTGAATGTGCCGTCGCGGTTATTGCGATAGAGGCGATTGCCGGAGCCCCCGGGCTCGGGGCCGAAACGGGTCCCGCCGAGCACCAGGATATCGAGCCAGCCATCGCGATCGTAATCGAAAAAGGCGATGCCGCATCCAATGGTCTCGAGGAGGTCGGTCTGGGCCGCAACACCCCCATAGACGATCGGAGCGCACAGGCCGGCCTCGCGTGCAACGTCGGTGAACTTCGCGTCGAACGGCAAACCGGAAAGCTTGCCGCGCGGCTGTTGGATGACGCCGCGGGTAGCCATGCCTTGGGCGATGCAGACGGATGGCGCCAGCAACTGGAGAAGGGTTCTGCGGGTTATAGGCCGGGTCATCGCGCGGCTGCATCCTCACAGCTCAACCGCGCCATGGCTTCCGCCAGCACTTGGGCACCCGCCGCGATATCTTCGAGGGACGCGTATTCATCCGGCCGGTGGCTGTACCCCAAACGGCACGGGATGAAAAGCATGCCTGCAGGTGCCACGCGCGACATGAAGAGCGAATCGTGGTACGCGCGGCTGACCATCTTTCTATAGGCCAGGGAATGCGCCTCGGCACTGGCGGTGAGCGCCTGGATAATCTTTGCGTCGCAGATGGCGGGGTCGTCCGCATTGATAGTCTCCCAGCCGAGGCGCACTCCCCGTTTGTGGCAAGCTTGGCCGGCGGCGCGCGAAACCGCGTCGATTACCGAGTCGCGGCGCGCGCGGTCTATGTCGCGGATATCCAACTCCAAACGCACGCGGCTCGGCACGCTGTTCACAGCGCCGGGGAAGACATCGCACACGCCGCACGTGCCGACCGTATCGATGGCTCCGGTGGCTTTCACCGCGCTTTCGAGCGCCAGCGCGATTTCGGCGGCGGCGAGGAAAGCGTCGTGACGGTCGGGCATCAAAACAGCCCCCGCGTGTCCGCCTTCACCTTCGATGGTGACCCGCAGGCTGGCCGGCGCGGCAATCGCCGTGACGACGCCCAGCCGGATGCCTTCGCGTTCCAGCAGCGGCCCTTGCTCGATGTGCAGCTCGATGAACGCCGCGTAGTGCCCCGGCTTCAGGGCAACGGTGCCGAGATCCCCGCTGAACCCTGCGGCCGTGCGCACCTCGCCCAGCGTTCTGCCGTCGCGATCGAGCAATCGGCCATCCACATCCGTGCTCAGCGTGCCCGCCAGCAGCCGGCTGCCGAGGCAGCCTAACCCGAAACGGGTGGGTTCTTCCGCCGTGAAAATCAGCAGCTCGAGGGAACGGCGCGGGCGAAATCCGGCGGCTTTCAACGACCGAATGGCTTCCAAACCGCCGAGCACGCCGACCGTGCCATCGTACCGGCCGGCATTGGGAATGGCGTCGATGTGCGACCCGGTGCCTATCGCGCCCAGTTCGGGCGATTCGCCCGCCCAACGCGCAAAGGTGTTGCCCACGGCATCCTCGCGCACGGACAATCCGGCCGCGGCGCACAGGCACTTCACATATGCACGGGCGCGCAAGTCGGGCTCGCTGAAAACGATGCGGGTCACGGCGGGAGGTTCGGCCGCGGAGAATCCCGCCAGACACTCCAGTTCAGATTCCAGGCGCGCGCGATCGATCGTCAGGTTCATGGCAGCGGATGGCGGTTCCAATCTTTGTAAAGGAGGTATCGGGCAGGCGTTTTCCCGAGTGCGCCGAACCACTGCGGGCAGTAGGGCGCCATCCAGATGAAATCGCCCGCCGTCACCGGGTACCAGCTTTCTCCCAGGCGATAGATGCCGCCTCCGGCAAGCATCAGCAACCCGTGCTCCATGATGTGCAGTTCCACCATGGGCAGGGCCGCGCCGGGCGGGTACGTCAGAGTGTTGACCGCGAAATCGAAGGCGGCGCCGGCGGGCAGGAGAGCCCGCACTTCAATTCCGGAATCTTCCAGAAGCGTGGGCGCAATCGAGTTTTCGCAGCCGAACAGCGGCTCCGGAACGGCGTTTCCCTCAAGGCTCGCATAGTCCCGCTCGATCACGGCGGCGCGCGCTCCATCCGCGGAAACGACGCTGGCATCGAAACCGGGAGGCAAGTAGGCATAGCCGCCGGGGCCGAGCGTGCATTCGCCGATGCGGATTTCGCCCTCCAGTGCATACACGAAGCGTTCCTGGCGGACGGGGCCGAACGAGCCCCCGGCGCGGAGCTCCGCCGTATATTCGGTGAATTTCGCGCCGGCCGCGGGGCCCACGTGCACCACCGCCGTGGCATTCACCATGCCCGGAAGCGAAGCCCGCACGAAGGTATCGGGTGTCAGCAGCATATGCCCCGGGCGATAGGCGCTACGAGTGTGTCCGAGTCGATGCATAAGCGTTCTTCATAGCCGGGCGCGGGCGCAACATCCGGCCGCAAGCGGATGCGGTGATCTTGCCGTCTTCGCAAACGGTCTGCCCGCGCAGCATGGTGCGGCGGATGCTCCCTCGAAAATGCACGCCGGTATAGGGGCTCAGAGGGTGCCGTTGCTGGAGGTCCTCCTGGCGCAGAATGTGCGAAGCGGATAGGTCCACGAATGCGAGATCGGCATCGAATCCGGGCGCGATCGAGCCTTTCGCGGCGATGCCGAAGCGGCGCGCCGGAAAAGCGGCAGTCATCTCGGCGATTCGGGCAAGCGGCAATTCGCGCGCGAAATGGCCGGCATCGATCAATGCCGCCAGCGTGGATTGCACGCCCGCGATCCCGCCCCAAATCGCAAAGAAATCATCGCCGGTCTTCATGGCCGGCGGCGCGGGGGAGTGGTCGGAAGCAATCGCATCCACATCGCCGGCCAGAACGTGCCGCCACAACGATTCCTGTTCGGATTGGCTGCGCAAGGGCGGCGCGCATTTGGCCACGGCTCCCAGGCGCTCCACGTCTTCTTCCGTGAAGAACAGGTAATGCGGACAGGTTTCGATGCTGATATCCGCGCCGCGCGCCCGAGCCTCGAGAGCGGCCGCCACGCCGCGGCCCGAGCTGACGTGCACGACGTGAAGTTTGACGCCTGTTTCGGCCGCCAGCAGCCCGGCGCGCTGGATGGCTTCGACCTCCGCCACGACGGGCCGCGACGCGAGGAAATCGCGAGCCGACACGCGGCCGGCTTCGATTGCGCGCCGCGTCAGATCCCTGGTGATCTCGTCGTTTTCCGCGTGCACGGCAACCGGCAAGCCAAGACGCGCCGCCGTGCGCATTCCTTCCAACAGAGTCCGATCGTCGGCGCGGGGGAATTCGGCAAGTCCGGAATCCGCCAGGAACGCCTTAAATCCGACCACGCCACAATCGGCCAACTCCTCCAGGTTCCCCACATTGCCGGGAACCAGACCGCCCCACAAAGCGAAATCGGTGACCGAGGAGTGTCGCAGGGCCATCCGCTTGGCATAGAAATCGGGAGCGGTCAGCGTGCACGGGCTGGAATTGAGCGGCATGTCGAAGAACACCGTGCCACCGCCGGCGGCGAGCGCGCGGCTTCCGGTGGCGGCGCCCTCCCAATGGGCACGTCCCGGTTCGTTGAAATGCAGGTGAACGTCAATCAGGCCGGGCAGAATCGTCATTCCCGAAGCATCCAATTCGCGCCCGGAACCGGCGAAATCGCGCCCCACGGCGGCGATGAGGCCATCTTCGACGGCAATATCCGCGCGGCTCACGCCGACCGATGTGACGACATCCCCTCCGCGGATCAACCAGTCAGGCATAGTCGGCCTCCAGCCCTGCCAGGAATCTCGCGCCCACGGCCAACGCACAATCGACGTCTTCGGCAATCACGGATTCATCGGGATGATGGCTGATGCCGCCTGGAGTGCGCAGGAAGAGCATGGCGGCCGGGAAGCGGTGGGCCAGGATCATGGCATCGTGTCCGGCCCCGCTGGCCATGCGATGCGGCGGGAAACCTTCGGCGATCGCGGCGGCTTCCAACCTGGCGGTGAGCCCGTGGTCCATGGCGGTGGCACACCGATCGAGCAGCGGCCGTGTTTCGACCTCGACCGAGCGCGCCGCGCCCGCGGCCTCGGCCGCACTGACGAGGCGCCGCACGGCCGCGCGGCGGTCCTCATCGCATGGATGGCGCACGTCGAGGCTGGTGCACACGCGGCCGGCAATCACGTTTGCCGCGCCGGATTCCACTTCGAGCGCGCCCACGGTGGCCGCGAGTCCGGCGGTCGATCGGCCTTCTTCCTCCACCGCGCCGATCCACTCCGCCGCCGTGGCTAAGGCATCGCGGCGCAGGTGCATAGGCGTCGTGCCCGCGTGATTGGCGGCGCCGACGAACGTCAGCGCAAACCGGCTCTGCCCGACGATAGTCTCTACTATGCCGAGTGGACGTCCGAGGCTCTCGAGCACCGGTCCCTGCTCGATGTGAAACTCGACGAACCCGATGACATCGTTCGCCAGCGCGGCCGCCGGAATGCCGGCGGGGTCCAGTCCGAACTCGCGGATGGCGGGACCGATGCGCTCGATGATATCGGGATCGAGCGTCCCCGTGACCGCGCGGCTGCCGATGAACGGCACGGCGTAGCGCACCCCTTCCTCTTCGGAGAACCCGATCAGCTCGATGCTAAAGCCGAGCCGCGCCAGGCTGAGACCCTCGATCAACGCCAACCCCAGCACCACACCGAGCACGCCATCGAATGCGCCGGCATCCGGGACGGTGTCAAGGTGCGAGCCGATTACCAATCGCGGCGCACCTTCCCGGCTGGCTGCATAAAAGCCGCGCAGATTGCCCACGGCATCGATCGTCACGCGGCAGCCGGCCTGCTCCATCCACTCGCCGAGCACACGATGCACGTCGCGCATGGGCCGCGAAAGAAACGTTCGCGTGAGGCGATCCGGCTGCTCGCTGAACCTTCCCAGAGCCCGGCACCGATCGATAGTCTGCGCTCCGCGTGCCATCACGAACCCCGATACGTGCTGTAGGCGTACGGCGATACCAGCAGCGGAACGTGGTAGTGGCCCCGCTCCTCCGCGATGCCGATGCGGATTACCACCTGGTCCAGGAACGGAGGGTCGGCCAGCGGCACGCCGCGCTCGCGAAAGTAATCGCCCACGGCAAAGACCAACTCGTAAACGCCGCGCGGAATGAGCTCGCCGGCAAGCAACGGTTCGGCGGTACGGCCTTCCGCGTCGGTCACGGCGCACCGGCAGTGACGCCGGCCACCCTCATCGATCTGAAACAGATCGATGCGAAGGCCCGCGGCGGGCTTGCCGAGCGAAATGTCGAGCACGTGTGTGGAGAGCCGGGCCAAGGTTTATCTCCGCAACGTCAAACCGAGGCAGCCGAATGGCGGGCGGGCGTCGGTGTACACGCCCAGCCTTTCGCCCTGTTCCACCACGGTATCCCAAGTCCGGTTATTCGCCTCCAGCCGGACTTCCGCAATCGAAGGCAACTGTTCCAACATGCTATTTCCGATGCGGTAGATCACCTCCTGGATGCTGCCGGATTCGAACCGGTCGAACGTTTCGAGCGCCAGCTTCCGAACGCACACAGTGAGATCGCCGGCGGTGAGCGCCTGCTCCGGGCTGGTGTAACTCCAATCAAGATCGAGCCACATATGAAGCGGCCGATTCTTTACATCGGGAAGGGTCGTGTACTGGTCGCGCAGAAAGCCATGAAAGGCACTGCCGCCGAGCCTCAGCAGCCGGAAGCCGCGAATGCCGGAGCGCTCTTCCACCGTGCGTAGGTGCGCGCCATCGCGGGCGAGTTCCACTCGCGCCCACGGTCGCTCCGGACCGGAGGGAGCGAAGGACACGCCGCTCGCAGGCAGGGGCGAGTAAGGAATCTCCGTAGCCGTGACCTGCGCGCCTTCAACGTGCGAATATGTGTTCAAAAACTTCTCGGCCAGAAACCGGCAGTAGAATTCGAAATCGAAGCCTTCGAAATTGGCGGTCTCGCGCTGAATGAAGTTCTTCATCGAATCGGTGGCGATGAGGTTGGTATTGTCGCCGGTGGTGTACGTGGGCCAAAAGGCGTCGCCGTAAATCAGCAGCATCACGTTGGCCGCGAATACCGGGGAGCGGCCTTCGGGCACGGTGCCATCGCGATGGAGCCGGTAGACGGTCACGTCGCCTTTGCCGTAATAGTTTCGTTTCGGTCCGCTGGCAAATTGTTCCACTAAAAGAGCCCCTCCAACCGGAACCCCGCAATCCGATAAATCTGCCGCAGCGCTTCGCGGAATTCCTCCTCCGGGAGTGCTTCGATCCGCGCTTCGAGTGCGCGAATTAAATCGCGGCTGCTACTGCCTTTCACCGCATAAAGAAACGGGAAGCCGAACCGCTCGCGATAGCGGCTGTTCAATGCCATCAAGCTTTCATAATCCGCGGGTGGCATGCGGTCCAGCCCTGCTCCGGTTTGCTCGGAGGCCGAAGCCGCGCTCATACGCGCCCGCGCCCCCAGATCGGGATGCGCACGAACCAGCGCCAGTTGTTCCTCATGCGAAGCTGATTCCACTTCCCTCACCATCGCCTGGTGAAGATCCTCACGCCCGGAAAACGGCCGCGAACGCCATGCACGCTCGGCCACCCACGGCGAATCCTCGAAGATCCATCCCAACGCGGCAACGAACTGTTCCCGCGGCGTGCGGTTCAGCTCGGTTATCTCGGTTCGGCCTCTCGCAGCGGTCATAGCCGGACTGCTCCCGCGGCATGCAGCACGCCCTGACCGGCCCGCGCGCGTTCGACGGCCCAGTAGACGCGTTCCGGTGTGGCCGGGCTCTGGAGTTCAACGATTCCACCCTCGCCGAAGGCGGCAATGGCATCGCGCAGCGCCTCGCGCACCGAAATGGCGAGCATCAACGGAGGCTCGCCCACCGCCTTGCTGCCGAAAACCACCCCCGGTTCAGCGGCCCGCGCCAGGAAACCGATGTGAAATTCGGCCGGCAACTCGGACCATGACGGCAGTTTGTAAGTGGAAGCGCCGTTGGTGGCCAAACGCCCGTCGGCGGTCCAAATCAATTCTTCCAGGGTGAGCCAGCCCAATCCCTGCACGAACCCGCCTTCGATCTGCCCGCGATCGATCAGGGGCGAGGCGGAATCGCCGGTGTCTTGCAGGATATCCGTTCGCAGCAACCGGTACTCGCCGGTGAACCCATCCACCTCCGCTTCGGCCACCGCGGCGCCGTAGACGAAGTAGTGGAACGGAGTGCCTTTGCCCGTGGCGCGGTCGTAATGAATACCCGGTGTGCGGTAGTAGCCCTGAGCGAACAACGGCACGCGTTGGCGGTAGGCGGCCTCGGCTGCCTCGGCGAAGGAGATCGAGCGGTCACCGGCCGAGATCAGTCCTTCCTCGAATGAAACCGCGGCGGGCGGACATTCGAGCAGCCGCGCGGCAACGGGCCGCAGGCGCCGAAGGATCTGCCGGCAGGCATCCGCCACGGCAGCGCCGTTGAGATCCGTGCTGGCCGAGGCGGCGGTAGCTGACGTGTTCGGAACTTTATCGGTGCGGGTCGGCATGATGCGAACCGCCGCGAGCGGCACACACAGGGATTGCGCGGCAAATTGGCGGATCTTGGTGTGCAAGCCCTGTCCCATCTCCGTGCCGCCGTGGTTCACCTGTACGCTCCCATCGCGGTAGACCAGGACCAGCGCGCCCGCCTGGTTAAAAAACGTCGCGGTGAAAGAAATGCCGAACTTCACGGGCGTGATCGCGAGACCTCGCTTGCGGTGGGTGTGGGCCCGGTTGAACTCGACGATGGCGGCGCGGCGCGCGTCGAAATCGCTCGAACGCTTCAGCTCCTTCCAGATCCGCGCCATCCGCCCCGCATGGCGCACCCGCATTCCGTAATGCGTGCGATCGCCGCGGCGATAGAAGTTCCGCTCGCGAACCTGGTCGGGCCGAAGCGCCAGCGAACGCGCGATGCGATCCATGACGTCTTCGATCACCAGCATTCCCTGCGGACCGCCAAATCCGCGGAACGCGGTCTGCGACGTCTTATTGGTGCGGCAGACGTAGCCGGTGATATCCACAGCGGGCAGCCGGTACGCATTATCGACGTGAAAGATGGCGCGCCACAGCACCGGCTCGGAAAGATCCAGGCTCCAGCCGCCATCGGAGTAGAGTTCGAGCTCGAGCCCGAGCAGCCGGCCCTGGCTGTCGTGCCCGGCGGTGTAGCGAGCGAAAAAGGGATGGCGTTTCCCCGTCAACTGCATGTCGAGCGAGCGCGGCAGCCGCACACGCACGGGCCGGCGCGTCTTCCATGCGCCCAACGCGGCGATGGCGGCATAGGGGTTCGCCTGCACCTCCTTGCCGCCAAATGCTCCGCCCATGCGCAGGCATTCCACCGTCACCATATGTTCCGGAAGGCCGAGAACGCGCGCGGCAATCGCCTGTGTCTCGGTTGGATGCTGAGTGGAGGAGTGAATGCCGACGCCGCCGCTCTCATCGATCCAGGCGATCGATGCTTGGGTTTCGAGATAGAAGTGTTCCTGGCCGCCGATTCGCAACTCGCCGCGGACTTGGAAAGGGCTCGCGGCGATCGCGATGGCCGCGTTGCCATCGATCAAGCGGGCCGGCCCGGCAAGGAAAGACTGCCGGGCAATGGCATCCTCGATCGAGAGAATCGCCGGCAGCGGGCGATAATCCACCGTCACCTTCGCGGCGCCGGCCTTGGCGGCTTCCAGGCTTTCCCCCAATACCCACGCCGCCGGTTGACCGCGATAGAGCACTTCGGAGGGGAACAGCGGTTCATCCTGCCGGTTGACGCCGGAGTCGCCTTTGCCGGGAACATCCGGCGCGCTCAAAACGGTGATGACACCCGGCGCCGCGCGCGCCGCTTCGAGATCCATTCCGGTCACGGCAGCGTGTGCGTGCGGCGCCAGAACCGGCCATGCGTGAAGGATGCCGGGGAAACGCGAGACAAGATCGTCCGTATACAGCGCCTCGCCGGTGACGTGCGCGGCGGCGCTCTCGTGAGGCAGCGGTTTGCCGACGCTGCTCATACCGCCGCGCCCTCCGGGGCCTCGCATTGGAACTTGGCCAGCAGCGATTGCGCCATCGCCAAGCGATATTCGGCGGAGCCGCGGTGGTCCGTGAGGGGCGCGAGAGTACGGCGAATCGCCGCCTGCGCTTGGCGCACTGCCGCCGGGTTCCAGGGTTCGCCGAGAATCTCCGCTTCGGCATCCACGGCCCTGATGGGCGTCGGAGCAACCCCTCCGAAAGCGAATCGGGCCATTTCCACGCGGCCCCGGCGATCGAAATCGAGCGCGAAGACCGCCGCGACGGTGCTGATATCGTCGGCTTTCCGTTTGGCAAGTTTGAAAAACCGCAGCACGGCGGGGAAGGGTTTGGGGATTGCCACGGAAACCAGGATTTCGCCGGGCGCGAGCACGGTGCGGCGATATCCGGTAAAGAATGCGCTGAGCGGTACGGCGCGGATTCCATCCGGACCGGCGATCTTGACCGCGGCATCGAGCGCCAGCAGTAACGGCGCGGCATCGCCGATGGAGGAGGCGGTCGCGAGGTTTCCACCGAGCGTCGCCCGGTTGCGGATCAGCGGCGATGCGAAGAGCCGGAACCACTGGCGCACCGCGGCAGGGGCGTCTTTCCATCGGGTCTGGATCTCGTCCAACGTCAGGCCAGCGCCGATTTCGATAGCCGCGGGGCCGTCTTCAAAGACACCGAGCTCAGGCAGCGCCTCAACACTGATGAGATGGGAAAAACGCCGGCCCGCGAGGTTCGACTCGACGGCCAGATCCGTGCCGCCGGCCAGAAGGCGCGCCGATGGATTGTCGCGCAGCAGCGCCAGGCATTCCGGCAATGTGACCGGACGCGAAAACCGGCCAGCGTCAGTGGTTAGAGTAAACGAATCGGCCCGGGGCGCCGGCCGCCGAAGGCGTGCGCTGAACACGTCCTCCGTGGCGGGGCCGAGCGACAACGCGGCATCGCGGATCGGGCGGTAACCGGTACAGCGGCACAGGTTGCCCTCGAGTGCGGCCGGATCGCACGACAACTGTCTGCCGGGCCGGTAGTGCTCGGCGAAGAGGCTCATCACAAAGCCGGGCGTGCAGTATCCGCATTGCGAGCCTCCGCCCGCGGCCATGGCATGCTGGACAGGGTGCAACCGGCCGCTCCGCGCCAGAGATTCCACCGTGTAGATTTCCTTCCCCACGACCGCCGGAAGAAACAGGAGACAACTGTTCAGAGCCTGGTACGCACTGCCCGAGAGATGGTCTTTCACTTGAACCACGGCACACGCGCCGCACTCCCCTTCCGCACATCCCTCCTTGGCGCCCGTTAAGCCATGCGACCGCAGGTAATCGAGCAAGGTGGTCTGGGGATCGTGGCAATCGGCCGTTACCGGCGCGCCGTTCAGGACAAAGGATATGCCGCGGCAGGTACCGCCCGCGTCCGTTACCATGGTTTGTGGTGGCTCCCCCCACGTGGCAATGGTCACAGTCTACCATAAGAGGGGAAAAACTTACTTGCTGAAACCTGCTGTCAGAAGCCTCGGCGCATCGGGTTGAGGGGCGGCAACAAGGGTGCGCACAAGGGTCCCGTCGGATCGCCACCAACCGTTGAACTCGCGACCCTCGTAGCACACCTGGAGTGGCTGCCAGAGTTGCGGCGGGTCGAGTTCGAATGTGAGATTTCGCACGGCTACCGAACGCGTGTCGAGCCGTAGTCCAACACCCAGGGCTTTGAGGGCGCTCTCTTTGGCGCTCCAAAGCACCGCCAGAAGCGCTGGCCGGGCCGCAGCGGAGGTTTGCTCGATCAGAGTTTCTTCCTCGGGCGTGAAGTACGTGGCTACAAACTCGCGGCTGCGCGGTTCGATCAACTCCAGATCGCAACCGAGTGCGGCAGCACCCAGCGCGATGGCGCAACATGCGACCCCGTTGCGGTGGCTGATCGAAATCGCGGGCGGGTTCGCGCCGAGGACCTCGGGGGCGCCTGATGCGGCGGCTTGGATTTGGATGTCCGCGAGCGGACGAGTGTCGCGAACGCAGGCGGCCAAGGCGCATTTCGCCGTCCAGCGGCCCAGGCGCCAATCGGCGCGGCGCTTAGGAAACCGCAGCGTTGCGAGATGGAGAGCTTCCTGCGAGCTGAGCCAGCCATTCCCGTCAGGCACGTCAGGTCCGCTCTGTTCCAGCCAGTAGACGTCCATCACGCCATCGCGGCGCGCGTGTGCAGCAGTTCGGATTCGCCGACCTCGCGGAAGGCGGCAGTGCGGTACCCGCGTAATTGCATATACTGATTTCCGGCCGCGTCCGTGATTTCCACATTCACGCTTCCCTGGTCCGTTGCGGCGCTCACCACCGCGTAGAGCGGACCCTCGGCCGTCTCGGGGGCGCGATACAGGCGCAGCCAATCCACATGCAGGGGGAGCCCCATGCGACGGTGCACGGTCATTTCCCATAGCCCGGCGGTCTGGAAGCAAAGTTCAATCAACCTGGGCGCTATGGTCAGCGGCAATCTGTTGGGTTGGTGATTCTCGGGTAGCGGCGCGGCCAGTTGGCCGATCATGCGCTGCCCGTCCCACCAGGCCCGCCCGACAACCTGATAGGCGGGTCCGTGGAAGTAAATGCGGTAGATGTCCGTCGCTTCGATCGCCGATCCTTTGGGCTCCCAGGCCGCTCCCGCAGGCGCGGCGGGGACCTGTTTTGCGAGGAGCACGCGGGCGGTGAAGTGCGTGGTGAGCTGCGGTTCGGTCTGATTGGCCAGCACGCGGCTTCCCGTGAGGCGGCAATCGGCAATCAGGCGCTCGCCCACCGGATGGAATAGAGTCTGTGTCGTGACCGCGCGCGGCTCACTCCGGTAAAACTTGAATGGCGCCAAAAAGTTCACATTTTCGATCGCGTCGATGCGCCAGCTGGGAAGCGGCCACAGCGCCGCCTCGGCGAAGGCCTCGATGCCCATGACGCCAGGCAAGACTGGAATGCCTTCGATTTGGTGGTCGTATAGGAAAGGTTGAACGGCCGGGTCCAAGGTGGTTTCGATGACCAGGCCGCTCTGGATGCCCATGCCCGCGATTTGGCCGAGCATGGGTCCGGCGGTGCCTGGTTGCGGCGCGGCGGTGTCAAGGCCGCCGGTGGCATCCAACTCGTTAGCCAGAATGCCGAGGCCTTGAGCAGCCACAATCTCACCGCGCCTCGCGCCCTCGGTGAGCTCGCGGCGGATCCAGGGAATGCCGGCTTCGGGCGGCAACATCTCAATGCCGGCCCGTTCCATAACCTTGGGGATCGAGCCGCGCGACGCCATGCCGATACCACGCCAGGCCGTCCAATCGATGGCCATGGCGCGTGTGGCCGGACGAGTCGTGCGGAAGCTCGAGACGATCTTGCACAAAAGATCGTTGGCGGCGCTGTAATCGGTCTGGCCGGCGTTGCCGAAGCGGCCGGCAATCGAGCTGAAAACGATGGCGGCCCGGAGCGGCATCTCGCCGATGGCGCGCAGAAGATGGAACCAGCCATCCGCTTTGACGTCGAAGACCAGGTCGAATTCGCGCGGCGTTTTGTCGGCCAGCGGCCGGCTGCGCTCCATTCCGGCGGCGTGCAGCAGGACGTCGATGCGCCCGCTGTGCCGCCGCACTTCATCGATCACTCCGGATACGGCATCGGCATCGGTGAGATCGAGACTAAAGTAGTGGACCGTCCCGCCGGCCGCGCGGACAGCATCGATCGCGCTACGGGCGGCGTGGGCGCGCTCGAGCGCGGCGAGCTCTTTTTCGACCATGGCGGGAGTGGCGCGTTCGCCGCGCGCTTGCATACGGGCAAACAGATCGCGTTTGAGACCGTCCTTGTCGGTTATGAAGCGGGCGAGATCGGGATCGTGGGGGTCGGGTTCGGGCACCAGATCGAGCAGATAGAAAGTGCCGCCGGAAGCCGCCGCCAGATCGGCCGTAATCGCGGAAACAATGCTGCCCGCCGCGCCGGTCACGACGAACACCGTGTCTTTGTCGAGCGTTAGTCCAGGCCGGCCATCGGCGACAGGCTCCTCTTCGAGGCCGATAGTGAAACGCCGCCCCTGGTTGTAGCCGATTTCGAGCGCGCCGGGATCCCGCAAGGTTTCCTCGATGAGGAGCTGAGCGACATCCTCAGGCTGGCAGGCTTCCTCGAAATCGACAACTTTGACGAGAGCGTCCGGCTGTTCGCGCTTGTAGGCCTTGGTGAAACCGGCGACAGCTCCGCCCAGCGGGGCGACGGCACCGGCTTCATCGTACCCATGCAAACCGCCCAGCCGCGTGGCCGAGAGCAGGAAAGTGCCCCGTGTGGATACCTGGTTGTACAGCTTACGCATCGTGGAATAAAGCGATTTGAGCCTGGCCTGGAGAGCCTCGTGCCATGCGGCGGGGAGCATTTGGCGCAGATCCCCTTCATGGTCCAGCGCGCGCAGCCAATAAACGCCCTCGACGGGAGCGCCGGCAAGCGCCTCGTCCAAAGCGACAACCTGGACTCCCATCTCCCGCAGGCGTGCGGTCAACGCCGTGCCGACACCGCCCTCGTCAGACACAACCACCACGCGGGAGCCGCGCATCAGGGGCACCCCGGTTGGTTTCGATAGCGCAAGCGGCGGCCGCAAGACGGGCACCGGCACGCGGCGCGGAACGGTTTGGGTGGCCTCGAAACTGGCGGCCACGGGAGTCTCAGAGCCGCGCGCGTCAGCAAGCGGTGTAGCGACCGGCGCGGCGGCTCTATCCTTCGCGAACTGGATCACATGCGCCAGGGTCGGGAAATCGCGCAGTTTGAGGTTGGCGTCGCGCGGAATGTTGTAAGCTGCCCGGATGGCCGCGAACATCTCGGCCTGCTTGACGGTATCGATGCCGAGATCGGCCTCCAGATCGAGAGCGGGGTCCAGCATGTCTTTGGGATAGCCGGTCTTTTCCGCGACGATCTCCAGCACCGTTTCTGTGATGGGGTCCAAGGCGGACGATGGCGCGCTCGTGTCGCGCGCCTCGGGGGTTTCGGAGCCGCGCGCGTCAGCAAGCGGTGTAGCCGCCTGCGCAGGCGCGGCCGCGCGATCCTCCGCGAACCGGATCGCATGCGCCAAGGTTGGAAAATCGCGCAGCTTGAGATTGGCATCGCGCGGGATGTTGTAAGCCTCACGGATGGCCGCGAACATCTCCGCTTGCTTGACGGTGTCGATGCCGAGATCGGCCTCCAGATCGAGAGCGGGGTCCAGCATGTCTTTGGGATAGCCGGTCTTTTCGGCGACGATGTTCAGCACCTTCTCCTTGATCGCATCTTGCGCGATGGACGCGGTGGCTGCGGCAGCGGCAACAGCAGCGACCGGGACGGCTGAAGGCTGGCCGGTCCTGTCGTGGACGAAGCCGATCACATGCGCCAACGTCGGGAAGTCGCGCAAACGCAAATTCGCATCGCGCGCTATGCCGTATGTTTCACGGATGGCTGCGAAGACTTCCGCCTGTTTGACTGTATCGACTCCCAAATCGGCTTCGAGATCCAAATCCAAAGCCAGCATGTCGGCGGGATAGCCGGTTTTTTCCGCCACAATCGCGAGAACCTGCGTCTTGACAGGATCGCCCGCCGGTTGTGGCGGTGCCGCAGCGGGGGCCGGGGCGGGCACTGCGGCTTGAACGACAGGCACCTGCGCGCGCGGGCTCTCAGCCTCGACTGCGGGGGCTGGCGCGGTCGCTGTGGCCCGGTCGCGCACGCGCAATGTGCGAGCCACCACTTCCAGATCGGCGGACTGGTGTCCGGCCATGCGGTTCAGCCAGGCATGCCAGGCGGGCGGATCGACAATCCGGTTGGTGTAGCCCAGCGCATGCGGGCTGGGCCTGAAGCCGTTCCTGGTTTCCACCCAGCGCAACAGCGTCATGCTGATCTGCGAACCGAATCCGGCGCCCAGGCGCAACGCGAACTCGATGGGGTACATTCCGCCTTTCGAGAGGTTCAGCGCGCCCAATTCCGGATCGACCTCCTTGAAATTGGCCACCGGCGGCACGCACCCGGTTTCCAGCGCTTTTACCGCGACAACATCTTCGATGCCGGTGCCCATGGCGTGGCCCGTGAACCCCTTGGTATTGGCTACCACGATGCGTTCGGCCGCGTCGCCGAAAACGCGCCGCAGCGAATGCACCTCGGCGGAGGCGCTTCCGCCGCGCGCCGGAGTGTAGGTTTCGTGCGAAATGAAAGCCATCCGCTGGGCGAACTGTTCGCGCGGCACGCGCGCCCGCGCCTCTGCCTCGGCCACCAGCCCTTCCATCACCTGGGCGATATGTTCCAGGTCGAGACGCGTGCCGTGGAAAGCGCTATTGGCGGTCACGGCGCTCAGCACTTCGCAAATGGGCTGAATGCCGCGTTCGCGGGACGCTTCGGCGCTCTCCACCACCAGGGCGGCGGCGCCCATCCCCATGATCATGCCGTGCCGCCGTCTATCGAAGGGAATCGCGGCCTCTTCCACGATGGCATCGGTGGCCGCGGCCCCGCTGGCCAGAAACGCGGCGCCCAGCCATTCGATGAGATGGTCGGATGTGAGATCGTCCGCCGACACAATGATGACGCGGCGGCAGCGGCCGGCCCGAATCCAATCCTGCGCCACCGAGATGGCTTGCGTGGTGCTGGCGCAGGCGGCGTTGACCTGCGTGTTGGGACCGCGCGCGCCGATATATTCAGCGAACTGCGAGTGGCCCATCGGCAGGATGCGGAAGATGAAGCGCCGGTCGAAAACATACGGCTCTTTTTCAATCACCGCGCGAAGTTCTTCGATGCGCCGGTCGAGCTCCGCCACGTAGGTCCGCCGGTCTTTCGATTCCGTTTCGCGGGCGCGCAGATCTTCGAGCACGGCCAACTGTTCCCGCCGCGCGCGGTCGCCATAATAGCGCGCAGCCTCGTCCGCGAAAGAATCGCAGCCCGGAAACGCGGAGGCGAAGATCACGCCGGTATCGTCGCGCATGGCATCCGGCAAGGCCCAGCGCTCTGGCAGTTGCGTGCCCTTGGTGGTGGATTTGTAGCGCATCACCAGCGGGATGCCGGCGTCGCGCAGGGCATCGATACCCGCGCCGATGGCGAGCTGCGTGACACGGTCGAGCGCGGGCATGCGGTCGGCTGGAACGCCGAATTCCTTTTCCAGGTTGAAGGCACCGCCGCGGCCGGCCAATTTTATGACATCCGCCGGACTCTCGATGTGCTCGAAGACCGGTCCGCCGTTGTCGCTCTTCACCAAACGGGTGATGTTCTTGTCGAGCATGGCGCGGCGGAACTTGGTGGGGATCACATCGATGAACTGCTCCCCGCGAAGAATGCGGCCGATGTTGGCGTCATCGAAGATGCGTTCCTTTCCGGGCAACCCTAAGGCCGCGCCGGTGATCCCGACGGGGAGGTCAACCGGCGCGCCCGGTTTGCCGCGGTACAGAGGTAGAGCGCGATCCAGAACATCGGCGAGCATGTGGCCGAGCGCGGCATAATCGGTGGAAGCGGAGGAAGCGGGAGCCGCTTTCGATTCGACAACCGCGGTTGCCACGGATGGCACCGCATCGGCAACCGGCTCGGCCACGCCGGCGCCCAATCCGAACGCATACAGACCGCACAGCGCCTGGTTGAAGGCGGCGACATCGCCGGCTTTGGGATGATTGGTGAAGAGCGCGAGCACGCTCGCATGCCCGCCCAGCACGTCTTCGGCGAAGCCTTGCAAGGCTTTCTTGGGACCCGTTTCCACAAACACGCGCGCGCCGGCCTGATACAGCGTGTGCAGCCCTTTCACGAATTGCACCGGGGAGGCAACCTGCCGCGCGAGGATGTCCAACATCTTAGGCACCGCGTCCGCGCCGGTGGGATAAAACTCGCCATCCACGTTGGCCACCACGGGCACGCGCGGCGGCGCCAGGCGCAGACGCGCCAGCACGCTCCGCAGCGGTTCGCTGGCGGGAGCCACGATGGACGTGTGGAAGGCATGGCTGACGGGCAGCGGTACAGCGTTGTAACCGGCCCTTTGGAAGATCTCGATGGCTTGCTCGACCGCCTGGCTGGCACCGCCGATCACCGCCTGCTGCTTGCTGTTGATATTGGCGATGACCACATAGCCGTTGACCAACTGCAAGGTCCGCTCGATTTCTTCGAGCGGCGCGAACACGGCGGCCATGCGTCCGTTATCGGCCATGGAAACGCGCGTCATCTCGCGGCCGCGGGCGGCGACGGCTTCCAGGGCGTCTTCAAAAGGCAGCGCGCCGGATGCGATCAGCGCTCCATATTCGCCCAAGCTATGGCCCATAGTCATATCGGGTACGATGCCGTAGGCCGCGAGCAGCCGGGTCAAAGCCAGATCGCTGGCCAACACCGCCGGTTGCGTAATCGCGGTCTGTCGCAGGTCGTCTTCCGCCTTGGCCAGGGCGGTTGGGTCGTTCTGGTCGATGAAGATGTAGTCGCTGAGCGGCCTGCCGAGGATCGGCGTCATCACGCGATCGGCTTCGGCGAATGTGGCGGCCACAATCGGCTCGACTTCGCGCAGCGCGCGGAGCATGTTGAGATATTGCGATCCCTGGCCGGTATAAAGAAACGCCACTTTGGGCGCCGGCCCATGCCCGCGAAAGATGCCTTGGGGACGGAGCGCTTTCCAGGCACCCGGTTGGCCGGCCGCCAGCGCTTTGAGGGCTTTGGCCGATTTATCCGCCAAGTCGGCCGCATCGGCGTAATCGATGGCCACGCGCTCGTTGGCGCGCAGATCGGATTCCGCGGGCGGCATCGGGGCCGGTGCGCGACCGGCCTTCGCGGCCTGCTCCACCGAGTGCAAACGCACGGTCAATTCGGCTTCCGAATCGGCGCCGATTACCAAAGCGCCGCGTAACGGCGGCTTAGCTGCCGATGCACGATCGACGGGGCGGACCCGCGGTTCTTGCGGCCCGCCGGGGCCGCTTGCTGCCGGGCTACGGTCCGCCCCGCTGGGTAGCGGCGCCTCGCCTGCCGCCACCGATCTTTTGCCGTTACCGTTCAACCGGTGCGGAATGTACTCTTCGAGGACCGCGTGAAAATTGGTGCCGCCGAAACCGAACGCGCTCAAGCCCGCGCGGCGGACTCCACTGGCGGGCGCCGTCCAGGGTCTAAGCTCGGTGTTGACGTATAGCGGCGAATGCGCAAAATCGATTTCGGGGTTGACGTGCTCGCACTGCACACTGGGCGGCAGAACTTTGTCGCGCAAGGCCAGCGCGGCTTTCAGCAACCCGGCGGCGCCGGCGGCGCCCTTCAGATGTCCAATGTTAGACTTCACCGAACCCAACGCAACCGAGCCCGTGGGGAGATGATGCTCGCGGAGGATTTCCGTCATGCTCTCGACTTCCACCACATCGCCGACCCGCGTGGAGGTGCCGTGGGCTTCCATCAGGGTCGCGGTGGAAGGAGGCAAGCCGGCGTTCTTCCAGGCGCGCTCCACGGCGAACTTCTGGCCGACCGGGTTGGGAGCGGTGATGCCCTTGCCCTTGCCATCGCTCGAACCGCCCATGCCGCGGATCACGGCGTAGATCTTGTCGCCGTCGCGCTCGGCATCGGCCAGGCGCTTGAGCACGAAGACCGCGGCGCCTTCGCCCATCACAAATCCGTCGGCGCCTTCCGCGAAAGGCCGGCTGCCGGTAGCAGAAAGCGCGCCGATCTTGCAGAACTTCACGAAAGTGGGCGCACCCATATTGCGATCGGCCCCACCGGTGATGGCCACGTCGAAATCGTTTTCAACCAATCCTTCGACGGCGGACGAAACCGCGGCCATGGCGGACGCGCACGCGGCATCGGTGGTGAAATTGGGCCCATGGAAGTTGAACAGGTTGGCGATACGCCCCGCGATACAGTTGGCCAGTTCGCCCGGCATGCTGTCCTCGGTGATCTCGGGCAGGAGCTTGCCGATCCGCTGGTGCAACTCGCGCGTGATATCGCGGCGCATCGCCTCGGGCAGCGCGGCGAAACTCGTGCTTTCCTCCAGCTCACGGGCGTATTCCGGAAAATAGACGCGGAGCGAGGTGAGATAGTGCCGTTCCCCCGCCATGGCGTTCCCCAGAATTACGGCCGTACGGTCGAGGTTCAACTCCCGCTTTGGATATCCGTAGTCTTCGAGCGCTTCACGCGTGCACGCGATGGCCCACTTTTGCGCGCCATCCATGGCATCCACCACGCGCGGCGGCAGCGGCAGGCGCCACTTTAGCGGGTCCCATTCGAATTCCCGGACCCAACCGCCAATCTTGGAGTAAGTCTTATCCGGCGCACCCGGATCGGGATCGTAATATAGCGCCGGATTCCAACGGTCGGGCGAGACTTCGGTGATGCTGTAACGGCCGCACTTCACGTTTTCCCAGAAGGCCGCTACGTTTCGTGCGTCGGGCAGGACTGCTCCCGCTCCCACAATGGCAATAGCTCGATAGGCTGTTTCTTCCATGACGAAGCTCCTTAACCAGACCCCTCTGAGGCCCACCTTACGCGGCAACCACCGCGCTTTTTGCCGCGCGACTATAGATCGCGTCGGCTACGAAATCCATATCCGGGATCAAACCTGCTTGCGCGCGATGGATGGCGGAAATTGCCACGGCGTTCTCGAACGCCGCCATGTCCGCCTCGCTCACGCCGCCCGCTCCGGTCACCCACTGCAAGCCCTCTTCGGCAACCTTCAGGGCCGCCTCACGGGCAAAAACCCGGGCGATCGCGGCCAAGACCGGCGGTGCAAAACGCTGGTTGGCTTTCTCGTTCAGTTTGCCTTCGGCTGCGAGCGCCGCGCGCCGCGCGAGACTGCCCGCGCATTCGGCATAAGCGATCCACTCGCCTAAGCGCAGCAAAATATGCTGATAGCGCGTGAGCCGGCCCACACGCGCCCTTTCCATCACTTCGGCCAAGGCGTGCAGCGCCAGTGCCGCAACCCCGGCCCCCACGTTCGGATGACGCGCGTGGAGTTCCTCGAAGCGGCGCGCCTGATCGTGATAGTGCTGCCCGCGCGTCTTCAGATGAAGCTGCCAGCGGTCGCGGCTGATGGTCATCTCCATAATTTCGGAGGTGCCTTCATAAATCCTGGTGATGCGCACGTCGCGGCTGATCTTTTCGACCATGTATTCGTGCGTGTAGCCATAGCCGCCCAGGGCCTGAATGCTAACATCAGCGGCGCGATCGCCGGCTTCGGTGGACATGTACTTGGCGATGGCGCCTTCGGTGTTCAGGCTGCCCTCGCCCGCGTCGATGCGTTCGGCGGTTTCTTCAATGAAGGCCCGCCCAGCCTCCAGGCGCACCACGTTTGGCACGATCAGTTTGTGGGTGTAGCCCTGCTTTTCCGAAAGCGGCGCGCCGGCCTGAATGCGTCTCGTGGAATAAGGAATGGCGCGGTCGAGCGCGGACCAGCCGGCGCCCAGGCCGAATGCCGCCACCATGAGGCGCGTGTATCCGAATACCGCCTGCGCCTGTGTCAAACCCTGACCTTCCACGCCGCCCACCAGCCGGCTGACATCGACAAATACGTCGCTGAACGACAACGCCGCCGTGTTGCTCAGGCGAATGCCGTGCTTGTCCTCCGGCTCGTCGTGCTGGAACCCCTGCGTGCCCTTGTCCACGATGAACCAGCTCGGTCCGGCCGGGGTATTCGCTAGAACCGTATAGGCATCGGCGATACCGCCGTTGCTGATCCACTGTTTGCTGCCGTTGATCTTGTAGCCGATCAGGTGCCCGTCCTGGGTGACGCGCTCGGCCGTGGTTTGCAGAGCGGCCAGGTCGCTGCCGGCATCGGGTTCGGTGGCGCCGTAAGCGAACAGCAACCCTTCGTCGGCGATGCGGCTGAGCCAGAGCTTCTTTTGTTCCGGCGTGGCGCCCACGGTGATGGGGTCGCTGCCCAGAAATGTCGCCAGCACCGCCGTGGCCACGCCCAAATCGATGCGCGCCATCTCCTCGCACACGCAGTAAACGTCGAAGGCGCCGCCGCCGAATCCGCCGTACTCTTCGGGAATGAACAGAAGCTGGATGCCCAGTTTGTCCGGGCTGCACATGTGGCGGACGATATCGAGCGGGCATTCATCGCGTTCATCGAGCGCGATCAGTTCCTCGTCCGGCAGCTTTTTCTTGGCGAAGTCCTTCAGCGATTTGATGCTCAGTTTCAAAGTTTTCGGTGTGATCATGGCTGCACCTCTACTTGGCGGGAACGCCGCGCTCCTCAAGAGCTTTCGTGGTCAGCACGGGCAGGAACTCCAGCAGGTCGTCCACGATTCCCACGTCGGCCACGCGGAAAATCGGAGCTTTGGAGTTCTTATTAACGGCCACGATAAAGGGGTTGCCTTTGAGCCCGGCCAGGTGCTGGAACGAGCCGCTGATGCCGCACGCCATGTAGACTTTCGGCTTGACGGTTTTGCCCGAGGAGCCCACTTGCCGCGATTTGTCCATCCACTTGGCATCCACCACGGGCCGCGAACAGCTCACCGCGCCGCCCACGGCGTCAGCGAGTTCCTGGGCGATGGTCACGTTCTCCGGATCCTGGATGCCGCGGCCCACCGAAACCAGCATCTTGAACTTGGCGATATCGACATCGCCCGATTCCGGAACGATTGTCGAGAGATACCGCCGCCGCGCCGTCAAAGGTCCCACAGGCACCTCGCGGACCTGGCCGGCCGCGGGCGCGCGATCGAGCGGCGGGAACGCACCTGGACGTATATTAAGGACCGCGCCGGTCGAAATGTCGCAACGGACGTGCGTGCTCACCACGCCGCCGAATTCCTGGCGCACCAGTTTCAGCGATGGTCCTTCCAGACCCTCGATTTCCAGGACGTCGGACACGAAAGCCGCGTCCAAGTCGATGGAAAGGCCGGGCGAGAGATCGACGCCGAAATGGCTGTGCGGGACCAATACGATGCTGCCCCGCGGCACGACCTCCGCCAGCGCCTTGCGTACCAGCTCGGCGTTCGGATACGCCAGGCATTCATGACTGAGCTTCCAAATCTCCGGGTAGGAAGCGCGCAACGTTTCGCAAACCGCATCGAGCTCCGCACCCCAACCCGCGACCACCGCGGTAAGCACGGCGGTGGAATCTATTCTTTCCGCCGTCGCCCGAAGCTCGAGCGCCGTATCGTCAACGGCTCCGTCCTTATGCACGATATAAGCGAAAATGCGAGGCATTAGTTCAACCCTCCTTTGGCTTTCAATAGCTCAAACAGTTCTCCGGCGATCTCTTCGCGGCTGCCCTGAAGAATCCGGGCGCCTTTGCCTGCCGGAGGCGCGAAGTAGTCAAGACGTCTGACCTTGGCCGCCGCCGCGCCAACCAGTGCCGGCTCAAGATCCAACTCGGATGCGCCCACTATCGGAATCGGTACCGACGCTACCTGCCGGATGCCTCGCATCCCGACATAGCGCGGTTCGTTGATGCCGGTCTGGATGGAGAGCACGCACGGAAGATCGATCTCGTTCATCTCCCGGCTGCCGCCTTCGATCTCCCGGCTGATCTGGAGCTTTCCGCCCTCCAGGAGTTCGATCGAGGTCACCAGGGAGGCGAACGGGTAGTCCAGCATCGCTGCCAGCATCCCACCCACCTGCGCTCCCCCATCCTCGGCCTGAACGCCGGTCAAAATCAGATCGTAGCCATCCTTCTCGACAAAGGCCTTGAGGATGGTGGCAATCCCGCGGCCGTCGGAACCGGCGAAGGAGTCGTCCGATAGCAGAACGCCATGGTGAGCTCCCATGGCCATCTCCCGGCGCAAGACTTCTTCATCCTCCTCGCCGCCAACTGTGATGACGGTGACCTCTCCCCCGGCCTTCTGGACGATTTGCAAGGCCTCTTCGACGGCGTAGTTATCCGGTTCATTCACCGAATAAACCAGGTCGTCGCGTTCGATATCGTTTCCAGCACGGTTGAGCTCGATTTCGTTTTCCGATGTATCGGGCACTCTCCGAATGCATACGAGAATCTTCATATCTGTCTCCCACCACGTGAAATCAAAACCGATTCATGCAATCTGGGCTCTAGCTGCTTCTCCACCAGTTCGGCTAAATCTATGGCGGCGATCGTACCTTCCATGCCCGCCACCTTGATGGCGTCCTCGATATTGGTCAAGCAGAATGGACAAGCGGTCACAATCACGCTGGCTCCCGCTTCGGCGGCCATTCTGACCCGCTTCACACCGATACGCTCTTCTTCTTTCGGCTCATAAAACAAGGCCAGTCCGCCCCCGCCGCAGCAGAACGAGCGATCGCGACAGCGCCTCATCTCCACCCGTTTCAACCCGGGAATCGCATCCAGCACCTTCCGCGGCTCGTCGAACACCTGGTTGTGCCGCCCCAGGTAACAAGGGTCGTGGTAGGTGTACACATCGTCTGGGTTGGCTACTGGCTCGAACCGGACCGCCCCGGCTTCCACTTCTCGGGCGATCACCTGGCTGATGTGCTCCACGGGCGGCAGATCGCGGTAGTCGTGTTGGAGCGCGTTGAAAGCATGCGGGTCGGCCGTTACGATGCGCCGGACGCCGGAGGCCCGAATCGCTTCCGCGTTGTGCTCGCGCAGGGAAAGGAACAGCATTTCCTCGCCAAAGCGCCGCACATCGTGGCCGCTATCTCTCTCGCAGGCGCCCAGGATGCCGAAATCCAAGCCGGCATGTCCCAGGATGCGGGCCGTGGCGCGCCCGATGGCCTGCATCCGCTCGTCATAAGAGGTGATGCTGTCCACGAAATAGAGTGTGTCCGCGCGATTGCCATTGCCGTTCAAAATCCGGATGCCGCAGGCGGCCCAGTCGGCCCTCTTCTTCTCTAACTTCCCGTAAGGATTTCCCCGGCTCTCCAGAGCTTTGAGCGGTTTCTGGAGTGACTGCGGCACTTTACCTTCATCTATCAAGCCGCGCCGCAAATCCACGATCTTATCGATATATTCGATAAGCAGCGGGCACTCAGCCTCGCATGAGCCGCACGTGGTGCAGGACCAGATTTCATCTTCCGAATACAAAGACCCGACTAAGCGAGTGCCGTTGCCTGACCGGCCGAGAACCGGATAGTGCTGGTAACAGTAGTCTCTCGCTTTAAGCGTGAAAAACCTCGGTGAGAGTGCCCGGCCCGCGGTATTCGACGGGCATTGGTCCGAGCAGCGCCCGCAATCGGCGCAGGAATAGAAGTCCAGTATGTGCTTCCATGTGAAGTCCTCGAATGTCTTCACACCGAGAGACTTCACTTGGTCCAGATCGGCTTCCGAGACGTCCCACCGCACGGGTTTCAGTGTCCCGCGCTCGAGCTTCGCGAAGTAAATGCTGAACAGCGATGTCTCCACGTGGAACTGGACCCCAAAGGGCCGATAGCATAGTAAGAAGAAGAAAGTCAGACCGTGCAGGAGATAGGCGCCCAGATATAAGGCCCAGAGCGTCTGCAGGGAAGCAAAGAACAGACCCTTCTGGAAGGCCCACGAGAGGGAACCGTGCGGCAGAGATTCCGCATGGGCGGCAGCTCTGGCAGCGTCAAAAAGCCCGTCGGCGGCCATAAGAACGGCGATTAACGCCAGCAGGAAGACGGCGCCCGCGGTTCGATCCTTGCCGAACCTCGCGGGCACTCTGTACCGTTGCGGTTTGAAGATCGTCCGGCGAATAGCGGCAACAATCATCAAAGCGAAGACGACGGTGGCCGCGTAGTCTCGCACAATTCCGTATGCCCGGCCACCGGGCATCACCAAGTTGTTGGAGACGCCGAAAATCAGCAAGGCGAAAGCGCGCATAGCCAGGATGAGAAATCCTGCGAAGATCAGTACATGAATGATGCCGGCGCCCCAGTAACGCGGGTGTCTCCACTGGCCCAGCCAGTATTGCAGTATCCTTTCAATCCGCATCCACGGCCGGTCCAGGCGAAAGTCCTTCCGGGCACGCCGCAGGGGCGTCAAGCGCTTCGCCACGATCCAGGCAAAACAGGCGGTGCCGAGCACGTACAGGGCTATGAACAGAATCCGCCCTTGGATCAGCCAATAGGTCGCCCGCGCGGGGGAATCGAAGTCCATGCGGGCCCCTTTAGAAATTCTGCACGCTGGCCAACACGGCTTCCGGCGTCATGCGCTCGTTCAGAATGAGGCGCCGGATGCTGCGCAGATCGTTGAGAGACCGGCGGCTCTTATACACGCAGCAGTTCAGTGTCTTGCATTTGTAAATGGCCAGCTCGATGGCGCGGGCGCGACGGTCCTGACCCTCGCGTATTGCGATCTCGTGCTCACGATGGAGATCTTGGATTGAGGCCAGAACGGTCTCGGCGAGCACGTTCATGAAATCGTACGCGCTCTCGATGGAATCAAACGGCTGTTCGATCTCATTGGAGGGCATAAAACTATTTCCCTTTTTAGTGGGGTGGCTAAACAGACACCCCGGCCCAATATCTTCGGCGAATTGGCGCCGTCCCAAGAATGACTAAGATTTACAGGCCCGAAGGTCTGAAATCAGCAGGCAGGTTCGCGAGGCTTTGCCGGCGAAGCGACTCAAAATCGGCACCGGCCTCTGAGATATGTTCCGAGCGCTCCATATCGCCAACTCCAGTCCATGACCCTGACGTGCTGGATTTGGTCCACAGAAAGCGCTAACCCAAACTCCTCGATTCGCCCGTGTGAGGCAGCGGCACAACCGCTAAGTGTTCGGGCTGAATCGTACCCGCATACAAATATATCTCAATATCTGGAAAATGCAACAGGAAAGTCTGAACATATGTAAAATTTTTTCTTATGTATGAAGCGGATGATCGGGAGACAGCCGGACGGTCAGGGACTTACTAACTGGCGCATGCTGATGTGCAGTCTTATCCCTTCGAAAGGCGTAACTCTATTGTGTGCGGCTCGGCACTTTATCCGTGCTGGACCGCCTGTTGAGCCACCTGCTGCGCCGAACTGGATTCCCACACCACCTGCGCGTTCTGGTTACGCCACGTATCGATAAAAGGCAGATAGCGCCCTTCTAAGTCCATCCGCCGGATTTTAAGAGTGGGAGTAATCAATCCGTTTGCGATCGTCCAGGGGCCTTCCACTATCGCAAGGAATGCGACGCGCTCATGAGGATCGAGCTCGGCATTGACGTCCCTTAATTGCGCCGCGAACGATTCCTCTAGAGCCTTGCGCCCGTTCTCATCGGCGCACTGCTTGCGTGCGTCCGCATTGAGCACGACCAGGGCGAAGGGGCTGGGCAGGCCCGCGCCCATCAGACAGCAAGCCTCGACGGCCGGGTGCTCGGAGAGACGGCTTTCGATAGGTGCCGGGGCCACATACTTGCCTTTGCTGGTTTTGAACTGCTCCTTGAGGCGGCCGATGATCCGGAGCTGACCCTCCGGGTTTGCCGTGGCTAAGTCCCCGGTATGGAAGAAACCGTCGGAATCGAATACGTTACAGGTGGCGTCGGGGTCCTTATAATAACCGATCATATTCATCGGACTCTTGATGAGTAATTCGCCGTTATCGGTGATTCGCGTCTCCACGCCGTCCAAAGCCGGACCGACATAACCCGGCCTGACTGAGCCCTGCTGCGGTAAGTGCGTGATCATGGTCTCGGTCATGCCGTAGCCCTCCACCAAATCGACTCCCAACTGGCGGTACCACAACATGACATCCATCGGCAGCGGCGCGGCTCCGCAGGCAACCAACCTGGTTGTGCTCAGCCCCAGGGCAGCCAACACCTTCTTCCGCACCAAGAGCCGGAGTAACGGTGTACGCAGCCGTTTCTCCAGCTTTTCCTTTGAGATCCTTTGGAACACGCCTTGCTGGAATTTCAGGAGCAGCCGCGGGACCGACAACAATATCGTGGGCCGGCAACGTTTCAGATCGGTAACGAACGTGTCGATGCTCTCCACGAAAGACACCTGCGCTCCCAGCAGCAGGGCCGTGGCTTCCAGACCGGCGCGCTCCACAATGTGAGCCAGGGGTAGATAGGAAACGAACCGGTCTTGGGCGCTGGCCCGAACGGTCGCCCGCAGCGCTACCGTGTCTGCCGCCAGCGCGCCAAACCGATGCATCACGCCCTTCGGCGCACCTGTAGTTCCGGACGTGTAGATGATCGTCGCCAGATCGTCGCTTGGCCGAGTGGGATTGCCGTCGAGTGGCTCGACCGTGCGTACCAATTCCTCCCACCTGGCGTTTTCGCCGTTCGCGGCCGCCGGAAAGGAGATGCGGTGAACGCGGGCGGGAATTCCCAGGCGTGGGATCTCTCCGTCATCCACGGGACCCAAGAAGCAAGCTTTGCACTCGCTATGCTCGAGAATCTGGCGGACCGTTTGCGGCCTTAGCGAAGGGTAAATGGGCACAGTCACATGCCCAGCCATCCAGATAGCGAAGTCAGCCAGCATCCACCAGGCACAGTTCTTGGAAAGAATGGCCACGTGGGAACCAGGTTCCCAGTTTTGAGCGCGAAGATGCGCCGCAATGCGCCGCACCTCCCCCACCGCCTGCGCCCATGTCCACTCTCGAATCTTCCCCCCGCCGTAGGGTTGGGTGAGAAACACCCGGTTCGCGCGCTCGCGTTCCCAGCGGTAGATACATTGAAGAGGCAGATCGTCCTCGGTCAAGGTCACCCTCATGTGCACCCTCCGTGACTTACTCCGGCGATTTACGGTTTCGACTTAGCCTATTGACTGGCTCCTACGCGCCCTTTGCTTTCCTTACTGCCGCCGTGAGCGCCGGCACTACCTCGAAAAGGTCGCCCACGACTCCGTAGTCGGCTACCTCAAAGATCGGCGCGTCGCGGTCTTTGTTGATAGCAATCACTGACTTAGAACCTTTCATGCCCACCAGGTGCTGGATCGCGCCGGATATCCCCACCGCCAGGTACAGCTTGGGAGATACAGTCTGGCCGGAACTGCCCACCTGCCGCTCCATCGGCAGCCAGCCGTTGTCGCAGATCGGCCGCGAGGCCGCCAGTTCCGCCCCCAACGCCCGGGCCAACTCTGCCACGATCGGAATATTGTCCTGTTCTTTGATGCCGCGACCCACCGATACGATGACTGGCGCGGAAGCTAAATCCACCGTCTTCGCCGCCATACGGAACGGTTCGCCCGGCTGGCTTCGAATCTGCGACCGGTCGAGGCGCGGTGTGAATACCTTTACCTCGCACGTGCCCGGAGCCAAATCGCCTGCCCGGAATGCGCCGGACTGGATCGACACAAAGCAGGGCCCCCCTCCGGTATGCCGGTAATCGGCGTTCAGTTTGCCTTGTAACAGCTGCCTGACGAAAACTCCCTCGCCAATGCCCACCACGTCAGCGATCAGGGTCTCTCCGAAACGAGCCGCCAGCCCGGGAGCAAAATCGCGCACTTGATAGGTGTGTGGAAAAACCACATACGCCGGATCGGCTTCGCGAATAAGCTGCTCCAAAGCAAGGGTGTATCCGTCCGCCGTGTACCGTTCGAGCAGTTCGTGTTCCACCGCGTACGCTCGCGTCACCGCGCCCGCGACAAAACCATCCGTACCCCCAACCGCCGCGCACCAAAGCGGTTGGCGCTCGTGCGTGGCTAAGTTGCGGGCCGCCGCCAAGGCTTCCCCGGAAATCCGGTTCCACGCCGCGCCCTTCCGTTCCAGAATTGCCAGTACGCCGTTCATAAGACCCTAACCTCGGAACGCAGCACGTCCACCAACTGCGCCGCCGCCTCGGCCGGTCCGCCGTCGATCATCCGTGTTTGTTTTTTCTTCTCCGGCACATAGACACGGTGGAGGGTGACAGACGAAAGGTCGATGTCACTGCCGGCCTCCAGGTGACAAACTTCTTTCGTTTTCGCTTTTTTGATGCCCATCAACGTGGCGTAACGCAGTTTGCTGATGCCTGACTGGATGGTCAAGAGCGCCGGCAGTGGCATCTCCACCCACTGGAACCAGCCGTCCTCGAGTTCCCGCTTGACCCGCAGGGAACTCCCCTGGATTTCCACTTCCATGACGATCGTGGCGTGGGGAATTCCAAGGATCTGCGCCAGAACCACGCCGGTCTGTCCCATCCCCAGGTCGTCGGATTGGAGGCCCGTGAGAATCAAGTCAGCTTTTTCTTGGCGAACCGCGCCGGCAAGTAAGCGCGCCACCCCCAGTGTGTCGCGCGATTCCAGGTTTTCGCATTCAATGTGTATGGCGCGATCGGCGCCTTTGGCCAATGCGTCACGAATCGTGGATCGGGCGCGATCCGGACCCGCGCATAGTACTGTCACTTCTCCGCCGTGCTTTTCCTTCAGCAGCAGCGCCGTTTCCAGCGCGTAGGCGTCCGGTTCGTTGATTTCGAAGCTTAAGTCGGGTTCTTCGATCCATCTGCCGTGGGGAGCAATTCGTATAGTGGAATCGCGGGCAGGAACCTGTTTGATGGCTACAACGATCTGCATGAGGGCTTCCCCTGAGCGTCAAGCGCAACCCGCCGGGTAGACCTCGTACTCGTGCAGCCGACCCCTCACCGGCTCCTGGACCGACCGGCGACGCCGGTGAGCGTATCGCGACCGCGAGCGCGGTCTACTCCGCACAATTATTGGTTGCGCGGAAACTTACCGATGGGTAAGATATCAGTAACAGGACGATCTGTCAAGGTCTGGGATCTGGGTTCCTTTTTAAACATGACTAAAGGTTTCGCTACCGCGCCGCATTCCAAGGCCTTCGCCACGCGCAGGCGGGATCGCGCCAGCAAACGCGAAGCCGTTCTGAAAACCGCGGCCGAGCTGTTCATCGAAAAAAGCTACAGCCGCGTGTCCATGAAAGATGTAGCGGAACTTCTTAACATCACTAAGCCGGCTCTTTATCACTACTTTCAGAATAAGGAGCAGATTCTGATCGAATGCTACCGCCTGGGAACGCAACTGGTCGAAGAGACACTCAATGACATCGCGGCCCACTGCGGGTCGGGCTTAGACAAGGTCCAGGCCTTCATCTATTCCTATGCCAATGTCATGACCATCAACTTCGGAAGGTGCATCATGCGGCTCGATGAAGGCGATCTATCCGAAGAGGCGCGCGCGGAGGTCCATAAGTACAAACGTAAGATCGATCGCCGCTTGCGCGGGTTTATCCAGGAAGGCATCTCCGATGGGTCGATTACCCCATGCGACGTCAAAATCGCCGCATTTTCCATCGCCGGCGCGCTGAACTGGATTTGCCACTGGTACGAGCCGGAGGGTGCGCTCTCCGCCGAAGAAATTGCGTCACAATTCGCGCGGACCCTGACGACGGGTTTGGCGCGGCGAAAAAGGAGTCAATCGAATGGGCACTAATTCCGTTATGCAACCGGTACAAAATGACTTAGAAGAAGCACCGTCGTCCGTTCTGATCCGCAAAGCAGCCGTTCTGGGCGCCGGGACCATGGGGTCGCGCATCGCGGCGCACCTGGCGAACGCCGGCCTGCCGGTTGTGCTGTTGGATATTCCAACAGGTGGCGCTCAACCCAGCGCCATCGCCGCGCAGGCGCTCGAAGGACTAAAGAAAGGCAAGCCCGCCGCTTTCTACGATCCCTCTCTGGTTACGAGAATTGAAGTGGGGAACTTTGCCGACGACCTGAAACTCCTGCGGGACTGCGATTGGGTTATCGAAGCCGTTACCGAAGACCTGGCGATCAAGCAGGCTCTGCTGGAAAAGGTGGTTCCCCATCTGAAGCCCGAAGCCATCCTCACCACCAATACCAGCGGTCTGCCGGTAGCTTCCATCGCTACCGTATTACCCGCGCACTTGCGCCGCCGCTGGTTCGGAACGCACTTCTTCAATCCGCCTCGCTACATGCGCCTGGTGGAGATTATCGCTCCGCCTGACGCCGATCCCGCGGCGGTCGCGGCCGTCAGCCGGTTTACCGACCAGCGCCTCGGCAAGGAGGTCGTGTTCGCCCGCGATACGCCGAATTTCATCGCCAACCGCATTGGCGTTTTTGTCATGCTCGAAACGGTCCGGCTGATGCAGGAAGAAGACCTCACCATCGAAGAGGTCGATGTGCTCACCGGCACGGCCGTGGGCTGGCCCCGCACCGGTACCTTCCGCCTGGCGGACCTGGTGGGCATCGACGTGTTGGCGCACGTGGCTAAAAACTTCCCCCAAGCCGGCCTGGAGGTGCCGCCGTTCATCCAAACCATGCTCGAGCGCCGCTGGCTGGGAGACAAGACCAGGCAGGGATTCTACCGCAAGGAGAAAGACGCGCAAGGCAACGAAATCCGCTACGCCCTGAATTGGAAGACGCTGGCATACGCCCCCGCCGCCAAACCCAAGCTGCCATCGGTCGAAATGGCCAAGAACGCCGAGCGATTGCCCGAGCGCCTGGCGCAGTTACTCTCCGGCGATCCCCGCAAGGACAAAGGCGTCCGGTTCCACTGGCGCTTGCTGACCGCCCTGTGGAATTATGCGGCGGATTGTCTTCCGGAAATCGCCGACAATGCAGCCGATATCGACCGCGCTATGCGCGCCGGCTTCAATTGGGAAATGGGCCCGTTCGAGCTTTGGGATGCGGCCGGGTTCCCGATGACGCTCGAGCGGATGCGGGAGATGGGGATCCGGGTGAGCGAAATCGCCACTCGTTTGGAGGCCGCGGGCGGTACCGGTTGGTATCGCAATCATGGCCGCGAGTGTTTCAACCCCGTTACCGGATCCTACCAACCCATCGTGCAGCCCGAGGGCGTGGCCCGCGTGGCCACTTACCGCGCCTCGCATGGTGTTGTCCGCCACAACCCCGGCGCCTCATTAATCGACTTAGGCGATGGAGTCGGCTGCCTGGAACTGCATTCTAAGAAGGATGCCATCGGGGAAGACATCGTCCGCATGGTCACCGAGACTCTCGGTCCCGAGAGCCACGCTGTGCGCGATTTCGAAGCGTTCGTAATTACCGGCGACGGGCCGAATTTCTCCGTCGGCGCCAACCTCATGCAGTTACTGCTCAGCGCGCAGGAAGGCGAGTGGGATGACGTCGATCTCATGGTGCGCGCCTTCCAGCGCATGACCGCCTCCATCCGGTTCTGCCCCCGGCCCGTGGTAGTGGCGCCGTTCGGGTTCTGTTTTGGCGGTGGGGCTGAAATCGCGCTGCACGGCATTCGCCGCCAGGCCCATGCCGAGTTATACATCGGGTTGGTGGAAACCGGTGTCGGCCTTCTGCCCGCCGGCGGCGGCTGCAAGGAGATGGTCTTGCGCGCCATCGATTCCGCCGGAACCCTCCAGGAGGCGGCCCTGCGCCGCCATTTCGAAACCATCGCCATGGCCAAGGTCTCGACTTCCGCGTGGGAGGGACGCCGCCTGGAATTCCTGGAGCCCGGCGACCGCATCACCATGAATCGCGAGCGCCTGTTGAATGACGCCAAACAGTTCGCCCGCGATATAGCCACAGCGGGGTATGCGCCGCCCATCGAGCGGAAGGATATTCCCGCGCCCGGTCAAAACCTGCTGGCCACGTTCAAGATCGGAGTTCGCATGATGCGCGAAGGCGAATATGTCAGCGAACACGATGTCAAAGTGGCCAACAAGGTGGCTCACGTGCTCTGCGGAGGCGAGATCACTCCCGGCGTCCCGGTGAGCGAGCAGTATTTCCTGGATCTGGAAAGGGAAGCGTTCCTTTCGCTTTGCGGCGAGAAGAAGACGCAGGAACGGATCGCTTTCACGTTGAAGACCGGAAAGCCATTGAGAAATTAAGTTACGTTCCTCGAAGGAGAATTATGAGAAACGCAGTAATCGCCAGCGCGGTACGAACCGCCGTAGGCAAAGCTCCCAAGGGCGCCTTGCGCGCCACTCGCCCCGACGACTTGGCCGCCGCGGCCATCGAAGGCGCGCTCGACCGCCTTCCTTCTGTTGACAGGAAGGAAGTGGAAGATGTCATCATCGGCTGCGCCATGCCTGAAGCCGAACAGGGCATGAACGTCGCCCGCATCGCCTCTTTGCGCGCCAGGCTTCCTATCGAGGCCGGCGCCATGACTATCAACCGGTTCTGCGCCTCCGGTCTGCAATCCATCGCGCTGGCCGCCGAACGCATCCAAAGCGGCGGCGCCGATGTTATTGTTGCCGGCGGCACCGAATCCATGTCGATGATTCCCATGGGTGGAAACAAGGTGTCGATCAATCCCTGGATCGAGCAGCACTATCCCGATTCCTATCTTTCCATGGGCCTGACCGCCGAGCGCGTGGCGCGGCATTATGACATCACCCGCGAGGAAGCCGATCGGTTCGCTCTCTCCAGTCATCAAAAAGCGCTGGCCGCGCAGGCCGCTGGAAGATTCGGCGACGAGATCGTTCCGGTAACCGTGTCGTTCGCCGCGCCCAACGGCGGCTCCCGGCTCAAGAAGACCGATATGGCGTTCCAAACCGATGAAGGCCCGCGCGCCGATACTTCGCTCGACGCCTTAGCCAAGCTGCGTCCCGCCTTTCACACTAAGGGAACTGTGACGGCCGGAAACTCCTCGCAGACCTCCGATGGGGCCGCGGCCGCGGTGGTCATGTCCGAGGAACGCGCCCGCTCGCTGGGCATCCGTCCCCTGGCCCGCTTCGTCGCGTTCGCCTATGCCGGGTGTTTACCGGAGGAGATGGGCGTCGGTCCGGTATATGCCATTCCGAAAGCGCTCAAGCAGGCGGGCCTGACCCTCGACCAGATCGACCTGATCGAGCTCAACGAGGCCTTCGCCGCGCAATCGCTGGCGGTGATCGAGATCCTGGGGCTCGATCTCGCCCGCATCAATGTAAACGGCGGCGCCATCGCTTTGGGCCATCCTCTGGGCTGCACCGGCGCCAAGCTGAGTGCCAGCCTCTTGCACGAGATGAAACGGAGAAACGCCAAATTCGGCATGGTCACCATGTGTGTCGGTGGCGGCATGGGCGCCGCCGGGATTTTCGAAAACCTGAATTGAAGTAGCTGAGAGTTGAGGGGTATATGGCAACAACAAATGCAGCAATAACCGCCAAACACGTCAAAGGCGGTAGTTTCCTCCTCGAAGAGCGCCGGGCGCAGGACATTTTCACGCCCGAAGACTTCTCCGAGGAACACCGGCAAATCGCCAAAACCGCAATTGAATTCGTTAACAACGAAGTCTTCCCGGCCGCCGACGAAATCGAAGCCAAGAACTTCGAAGTCACCCGCAACCTGCTCCGCAAGACCGGAGAGTTGGGCCTGATGGCGGCTGATATCCCGGAAGCCTACGGCGGCCTGGAAATGGATAAGGTCACCTCCGCCGTGATCGCCGAATCGATCAGCAAATTGGGCAGCTTTTCGGTGGCGTTTAGCGCGCATACCGGCATTGGCACGCTGCCCATCGTGTGGTACGGCACCGCCGAACAGAAGCGGAAATACCTGCCGAAACTCGCCACGGGCGAGTGGATCGCGGCCTACGCCCTTTCCGAATCGTCTTCCGGCTCGGACGCGCTCAACTGCCGCGCCCGCGCCGTGCTCTCGGCCGACGGCAAACACTGGGTGCTCAACGGCGAGAAAATGTGGATCTCTAACTCCGGCTTCGCCGACCTATTCACCGTGTTCGCCAAAGTGGATGGCGAAAAGTTTTCCGCTTTCCTGATCGAGCGCGGCGCACCCGGTTTTTCGGTGGGCGCCGAAGAGCATAAGCTGGGCATTCGCGGCTCCTCGACCTGCCCGCTGATCCTCAACGACTGCACGATTCCCGTGGAGAACCTGCTCGGCGAAGCCGGCAAGGGGCACCACATCGCTTTCAACATTCTGAATATCGGCCGTTTCAAGCTGGCCGCGGCCTGCGTCGGCGGCGCCAAGAACAGCCTGCAGGATGCCATCGGCTATGCCAAGGAGCGAAAGGCTTTCGGTAAATCGATCACCGAATTCGGCCTGATCCAGGAGAAGCTCGCCGAGTGCGCCGCCGGTATCTTCGCCGGCGAGTCGCTGGTGTATCGCACCAGCGGCATGATCGACGCCGCCCTGGCCGATGTCGATACGCGCGCGGAAGGCGCGTCCAAGGAGATTCAGAAACGCATCGAGGAATACGCTGTCGAGTGTTCCATCCTGAAGGTGTGGGGATCCGAGATGCTCGACATGGTCGTGGACCACGCCCTCCAAATCCACGGCGGCTATGGCTATGTGGAAGAGTATCCCGCCGAGCGCGCCTACCGCGATTCCCGCATCAATCGCATCTTCGAAGGCACCAATGAGATCAACCGCCTGATCATCACCGGGTTTCTTATGAAGCGTGCCATGACGGGCCAGCTCCCCCTCATGCCCGCCATCAAGCAATTGATGGATGAAGTGATGGCCGGTCCGTCCGTCCCCGAATCACGCGAAGGTCCTCTGGCCGCCGAGCATCATCTGCTCACCAGCGCTCGCAAGCTGACCCTGTTTGCGGCGGGTGTCGCATCGCAGAAGTTTATGCAGGCCCTGGCCGATCAGCAGGAGATCATGGGCGCCCTGGCCGATTGCATCAAGGAAGTCTACGCCATGGAGTCCTGTATTCTGCGCGCCGATAAACTGATCGCCCTCAAAGGCCTAGCCGGGGCAAGTCATGCCATCGCGATGACCCGCCATTATGCCGGCCGAGCCATGGAGACAATCGAGCTTTCCGCCCGCAAGGTGATCGCCGGCTCGGCCGAAGGCGATATGCTGCGCACCCAAATGGCTATCCTGCGCCGCTTGGCCAAACACGAGCCCACCGATTCCATTTCGCTGGGCCGCCAGATCGCGCGAACCGTGATCGCGGCCGGACGCTATACCGTTTAGAAATCCCGGCGGCGCGCCGGCCTATTTGCCCCGCGCCGCCCGTTCCGCCCGGCGAATAAAACTCTCCCTCAATTCGTAGGCCTCGACGGCCTGCTCCGATCCTTTGCGAGCCATTGGAATACTCAAGTGCCGTTCGGCCTCGTCGAACGTGTCCTCAGCGGTCATGCGGGCCTGAAACGCCTCGTCGTCGAAAGTCTTCAGCCGCTTTGCGAAGGCCTTCAACTCCGGATCGAGGTCCTTCGCCTCGTCTCGGGCCTTTTCATAAAGGTGCCTGCTCTTGGCGTTGCCATCCAGGTTGGACTCCGCCTGCAGCTCGCGATAAGCCTTCCGCAGATCGTCGCCCCACGAGCCTTTGACCTTCTTCTCGACTTCTTCTAGCGCGGCCCACGCGATATCGGCCGTCGTCCGCAGGCGTTTCTTTTCGGTGAGCCATCGCCAGACAGACCAGTCCTTGGCGGCGGTAAGCAACAACGCCTTAGCTTCCTCTACCGAGTCGAGCTTTTGCATAGTAGATTCTGAAATCCTGTGTTTCAGACTAAAAGAAAATGAGGGGAAAGTCGAGAGACTATCACTCGACTTCTTCGCCCTCGACTGCCATACGCGGCGCTAAGAAGGTCAAGGGCATTTCGCCCCGGCCGGCGAGGGTCCCGCTTTTGAAACGCTTGTACCACCTGCCATTCGGCACGTCGGGATCGGACTCCATCCAGTGTTTCAATTCCAGTAAGTCGGAATCCTGTATTCGGCCCTCACGGTAGCGTTTGAGCAGGTGGCTCAGAATCCCCGGCGGCGGCGGTCTCTTGATCTTGGGCAATCTTCTTACGCGTTCTTGAACTGTTTATGGAAGATCACTCGTTCAATCTGGGTGGAAAGCTGCTTTAGTTCGGTCGCGTCGCTCGCCGTCTTGAGCCGCTTCAGCAAGGCCAACAGAGCGCGGTCGGAAGTGCCAATTGCGCTGCCTTCTTTAACCCTTGCCCAGCGTGCTTGAACCGCCTTGCGCGCGCTTTCGCTGCGCTGCTCAGGCGTGAGTTTGGCCGCGCGCGCGGGCCCGCCCTTCTTGCCACCCTTCCTTCCTAGAGCAACAGCGGCGGGATTCTTTCTTGCAACCGTTACAGCCATACTTCGATTATACGTGAGCGGTCACGAGCTGACAATTTACTTGACCGCTCACGTAGGCGCTCAACGCGGACGCGGGATTGCATGGCCTTGCATTTGAACAGCCCCGAGCGAACCTGTAGACTGAAAGAACCATGTCCGAATCGTCCGCTAGCACATACGTCGAAATGAGAGAGGGCGGATACTATGTGACCGGAACGCGGATCGGTCTGGACGTTATTCTTCACGAGTTCCAAGCCGGCAAGTCGGCCGAAGCCATTCTACAAAGCTATCCCTCGATCGGATCGCTGGCAAAGGTCTATGGCGCCATCACGTTCATCCTCGAACAGCCCGAGACGGTCCGCGACTACCTTCGCGATCAGGAACGGCTCTGGCAGGAATTGCAGCAGACGCACCCCCTTCCGGACGACATGCTGCAGAGGTTTTACCGCGCCCGGGAACTCTTCCGGAAATCCGCGTGAAGATCCGTTTTCAGGCCGACGCCAATCTTGATCCCGACATCGGCCGCGGCTTACAACGCCGTGCCCCCACGCTTGACTACCGGCCGGCGTCCGGTTTGATTCCGGATAGCATGCAGGACCTCGACGTCCTCAAGCTCGCTGCCGCGGATGGACGCCTCCTCGTAACTGCTGATTTGCGCACCATGGTTGGCCACTTCGCTTCTTTTATCGAATCGATGGACTCTCCGGGCCTGCTGCTCGTTCCGGCGTGGACGCCTGTCGGGGCGGTAATTGAAGGTGTGATCATGTGCTGGCTCAGTTGGGATGCCGAAGAGATGAGGAATCAGGTTCGGTGGCTGCCGCGCTGAAGCGTCGCCGTCGCCAAATCGAAAAACCAGGCCCGTTTCCCCGCTTTCCGCAGTACACTGAATCAGAGTCACTCCCATGGGTGCGCCGCTCCGCCCTGCGGCTGCGGCGCGGTGAATCGATATGTCCAATGCCACTTTCGACTTCGATTTCCTGGTGATCGGCTCCGGCTTCGGCGGCAGTGTCTGCGCCCATCGCCTCACTGAAAAAGGCTACCGTGTGGGCGTCATGGAAATGGGCCGCCGCTGGACATCCCAGAACCTGCCCAAAACCAATTGGAACCTGCGCCGCTGGTTTTGGCGCCCCGCCTTCAAGCTGCACGGTTTTTTCAGCATTAGCTGGTTCCGGCACGTGGCCATCTTGCATGGCTGCGCGGTCGGCGGTGGTTCCATCACTTACGCCAACACGCTCAACCGCCCCAAGGACCGCGTCTGGGGTGCGGGCTCCTGGGCAAGCCTGACGGATTGGAAAGACCAGATGCCGCGGCACTACGCCACCGCCGAGCGCATGCTCGGAGTCATCGAAAACCGCGTGCTCGGCCCGGCCGACCGGATTCTCCATCGGGCCGCCGAAGCCGTGGGCGTGGGCGCCACTTTCTACCGCACCAATGTCGCCGCCTTCGAAGGCCCCGAGGGCGATCCCGGCGGTGTCACCTGTCCCGACCCCTATTTCGGGGGCGACGGACCCGAGCGCGCCACCTGCATCGGCTGCGGCGGTTGTATGATGGGCTGCCCCTACAACGCCAAGAACACGCTCGATAAGAACTATCTCTACCTGGCGGAAAAGCACGGCGCCCGCGTGTTCGAGGAAACCCGCGTCGTGGATGTGGCACCGCTCGATGGCCGCCCCGATGGCAGCGCCGGCTACGAAATCCGTACCGTCAAATCCACCGCCTGGTTTCGCCGCCGCCCGCGCCGGTTCACAGCGCGGACCGTAATTGTCGCGGCTTCGGCCCTTGGGACCATGGATCTGCTCTTCCGCTTGAAACAGGCCGGCAGCCTCCCCTCCATCAGCGATTGTCTAGGCGACCGTGTGCGCACCAACGCCGAGTCTCTCATCGGCGTGCGCGTCCCACACAGTAAAGAGGACCTGTCGCAGGGCGTAGCCATCGGCTCGGGCATCTACATCGATGAGCACACCCATATCCAAGCCACCCGCTACCCCGAGGGTTCCGACTCCATGGGCATGCTGGCAACCGTGCTCGCGGGCGGTCGTCCCGGTTGGCACCGCATCCTGACCTGGCTCGGCGTGCTGGCTGGGTCGCTGCTGCGCCACCCGTTCCACACGGTGCGCTGCCTGCACCCGTTCGGCTTTGCCCGCGAATCCCTGATTTTGCTGTGCATGCAGTCCACCGAGGGTCACATCGAGATGCGCTCCAGCCGTCGCTGGTATTGGCCTTTCCACAAGTCGCTCTATAGCCGCGGCAACCGCATCCCGACGTTCATCCCTGAAGCCAACGATTTCGCGCGCACTACCGCCCGATTGATTGGCGGCACGCCCATGAGCATGATCACCGAGATCCTTTTCGATATTCCCGGCACCGCGCACATTCTCGGCGGCTGTCCCATGGGCCGCTCCGCCGATGAGGGCGTGGTGGACGATCGCCACCGCGTGTTCGGCTACAAGAACCTCTATATATGCGACGGATCGGTGATTGCCGCCAATCTCGGGGTTAACCCGAGCCTGACGATCACGGCATTGGCCGAGCGCGCCATGAGCTACATCCCGCCCAAGGAAAACCGCGACGCCAGGTCGCTCACAGATCCGTTAGAAAGCCTCTGACGGCGGCGGCGAACTCTTGCGGCCGATCGTCGAACACGAAATGTCCGGCGCCTTCCACGGTCACGAACCGGCTCCCGCCGAAGTATGCGGCGAAATGACGGCTCGCGGACTCGGGTTGCAGGTCGTTGGCGCCGTGAATTACCAGCACGGGCGCATGAATTGCCCGCAGGGCGGCGGAGTAGTCGTGATGCTTGCCCATGCCGCAGAACGCCGCCAGCGGGACGAAGCCGGCCGCCGATGCATCGCTCGACTCGGGCGCATGGAGTCCCGTTGCCGCGCCGTAATAGTTGGCGAAGCGGCCATAGAAAGCGGAGGACTCGGCCTCGGTACGGCGGAATGCGCGCCCGAAGTCCAGGTACTCGGTCATATAGGCTTCGTACTCCGGCCGCATGCCGGCTGGAAGGCGCTGCCGCACGAGGCTGAACAGATCGGAATCCGGGTTGGGCATTACCACTAAATCCGCCGGAGCCACGTACACCAGTGCTCGTATGTGTTCGGGAAACTCGGCGGCATAGAAGGCCGCCAGGTCCGCTCCGAACGAATGCCCGATCAGGATCAATTTGTCTACCCCCAGGATCCCGCGAATCCGCTCGATGTCGGCAACTTGCGCCCCCAACCCCAAACTCTGGTTGAGTTGGCGCATGTTGCCATACATGTTCGGACCGGGAAACGAAGAGATCGGACGCGTCGATTGGCCGCAGCCGCGCTGGTGATAATAAATGAGGCGGAACCGGTCCGCGAGCAGCGGCGCCGCGCGCCAGGGCTGCGTCGGTGGAAAGCCCGGGCCGCCGTGGACCGTGAGGATCGGGGTGCCCGTGCCGCTTTCAAAGTGGTACAACTCGATGTTCGGTGCCACCAGCCACCGTCCTCCGCTATCCGTGGCCGGCGCCAGCGGCTCCGCAACCTTACCGGCGCGCACGTCACCGGGGCGATAGAGCGGTCCCGTCATCGACTGCCACGCATAGCTGAGCCCGACGGCAGCCAACACCACCAGCGGAACCCCGTAAATCAGTAGCCTTGACATGTGGGTGTCCTTTCACTTGGTAGGCTAGGACACCGCTCGCTACCTTGCTTGATTTTTCTTGCGAAAATCAGTTACCCGGACGCAGCAAACTGAGTGTTACATTCCGCCAAAGGAAAACCGCGGCGCCAGTTTCACCAGTTTCAGCACCTTATAGATCTCCACGCTGACCCCGTCCAGCACCACCCGAATTCCCTTTTCTTCGGCCGCGCGGGCCAGCTTATCCATCGCTGCCACTCCACTCGGCTGGATTCGCCGCACCGCTGAGAAATCCAAAACGATCTCGCCCTCGGCACTCTTGAGCTGCTCGCGTGCCTCTTGCAACCCCTGCAGCACGTCGCCCCCGAGTCTGAGACGTACACCATTCGATACAGCATTCATCGACATAGACATCGACACCCCTCCAGTTAATCTCCCCTTGCTGCTCCTGCTGCCTCCGCACGGCCCCGGCCCTGATACGCGCTCCAGAACAGCTCGGTCAATTCGCTCATCAGCGGCATGCGCGGATTGGTTCGCCAGGACGGATCGTCAAACGCGTTCCCGGCAAGTTCCGGCATGGCCTTCTCGAAATCCTCCTTCGAGATTCCCAATTCGGCGATCGATCGCGGCATCGCCACCCGGTCGAGTAGCCGTTCCACCGCCGCCACCAGGTTTGCTATCTTCTCTTCAACCGTTTGCCCCCCCAGACCGAGCCAATCGGCAGTCATCGCATACTTCTTGTGCGCGTTATATGCGCGCTGGTTCGGCGATGGCATGAACTTCGTCGGTACCGACGCATTGTATGCGATCACATGCGGCAGCATCAGCGCGTTCGCGCGTCCGTGAACCACGCCGAACCGCGCCCCCAGGGAGTGCGCCAACGCGTGGTTTACGCCCACCGAGGCGTTGGCGAACGCCATCGCCGCCATGGTGGCCGCATTGTGCATCATGGTGCGCGCTTCTTCATCCCCGGGTTGCTCGTAGGCGATCGGCAGAAACTGAAACGCCAGCCGGATCGCCTGCATGGCGTTGGAATCCGTGTAGGGCGAAGAGTAGATCGAAACGAAAGCTTCGAGCGCGTGCGTCAGGCAATCGATGCCCGTATCGGCCGTCAGACCCTTCGGCATCGTCATTACGAACTGCGGATCGACGATCGCCACATCCGGCGTCAGCGAATAATCCGCCAGAGTCACCTTGCGCCCGGCTTTTTTGTCCGTCAGCACGGCGAAGGGTGTCACTTCGCTCCCCGTGCCGCTGGTCGTTGGGATGGCGATCAAACGCGGCCGGCCGGGCTTTTCCGCCGGGAACCGCGCCACCCGTTTGCGAATATCCAAAAACGGCGCCGCCAGCTCCTCTAAATCGGCTTCCGGCGATTCGTACAGCAGCTTCATGATCTTCGCCGCGTCGATCACCGAGCCGCCGCCCAGCGCGATAATCTGGTCCGCCTTTTGCAGCTTGAGCGCTTCCACGCCTTCCAGCACAACCTTGAGTTCCGGCTCCGCGTCCGGTATGGCCAGAATGCGTACCGCGGTGCCGGGGGACATCGCGCGCCGCACCGCATCCGCGTGGCCCATGTGTTCCAGCGCCGGGTTGGTGACGATCACGGTGGAGCGCGATTCGAATTGCCGCAGGTTCTCCACGGCGTTCCGGTTGAAGTAAATCTGGTTGGGTACGCGAAACCACATATGCGTTTGGGTCCTCCTGGCTACCCGTTTGATATTCAGGTAATGATAGACGTTCACGTTGTCGGTGGTGCTGTTCCCGCCGCCCGTCCCGCAGCCGAACGAGAACGTAGGCACCATATCGTTATACACGCCGCCCAACGCCCCGATCGATCCCGGCGAGTTCACAATGATGCGCCCCGCGTCGATCGCCTCGGCGAACCTCCGGACCACTTCATCGTTATGCGAGAAAACCACCGCCGTATGTCCCCGTCCGCCGGCGTGATTCACGTCCACGCAGACCTTCAGGGCGTCCTCCAGCGATTTTGCCCGGTAGACCGCCAGCACCGGAAATAGTTTCTCGACCGATAGGGGATGTTCCCGAACCACGCCTTGGATGGGCGTAATCAGCAGCTTGGTGTGCGGCTTGACCTTGATACCCGCTATCCGGGCGATATCGGCGGCTTTCTGGCCCACCGCCAGGGGCTGCGGATATCCCGTTTCCGGATCGATCAGCACGCGGGCCAGCACCGCCGTCTCCCGCTCATTGCAGATGTGCGCGCCCAGCTCGCCGAACTTCCGCAGCACCGGGTCGTAGACCGCGTCGTCGATGGCCACCGTCTGCTCGGACGCGCAAATCGTCCCGTTGTCGAATGTCTTGGAAGTAATGATATCCACCACCGCCATATCCAGGTCGGCCGTCCGATCCACATAGACCGGCGTGTTGCCTGGCCCCACGCCCATCGCCGGTTTGCCCGAGCTGTATGCGGCCTTGACCGCGCCGCGCCCGCCGGTGGCGTCGATCAGGCTGACGTCTTTGTGGTGCATCAGGTAGACGTTGTCCTCGATCGTGGGCTCTTCCAGACACGTGAAAACACCTTCCGGCGCGCCGTGTTTCACCGCTGTCTCATACAGAATCCGCATCGCCTCGCGGCAACAGCGCCAGGCCTTCGGATGGGGGCCGAAGATCAGCGCATTCCGCGTCTTGATGGCCATGATGCATTTGAACAGAACCGTGGACGTGGGGTTTGTGATGGGCGTGATGGAAAAAATGACCCCGATCGGCTCTGCCACCTCAGTCAGCCCGCGTTCCGGAAACTCGCGGATAGCGCCCACTGTGCGCTTGTCCCGGACGTAGTTGTAAACGAACTCCGTGGCCACCATGTTCTTGAGGAACTTGTCTTCCAGCACGCCGATGCGGGTTTCCTCGATCGCCAGGCGCGCTAGCTCCCGAGCCCTTTCCAGGCCGGCCAGAACCATGGGCTTCACGATCCCATCGACATCCTCTTGCGTAAATTGGGTGAAAACGGCGGCGGCGGTCCTGGCTTGACGCACTAACTCTTCCAGGTAAGCGATTCGTTGTTCGCTAAGGCTTGAGACACCCGCGCTCATATTCCTCTCCTCTCCTCAGGCGAAGCCGAAACAGGTATGCAGATCCTAGTATCAGAGTATACCTGGACATGCTCGATTTCTAGCGAATTCTATGTCGAACCCTTATGAAACGGCGCGCCAGCGGCGCACGGGATACCACAGAGCGTCGCGCTCGATCTTTAAGAAGTCGCTCCCCTTCAAGGGGGCGTGAAACAGACCGAAACTAGCCGCGGCGCGGGCCAGAAACTCGCGAACCACCACCTGATCGATGCGCACATCGTGTCCCGCCACGTCGTGCAGCACACCCTCCAGGGTAAACAGCACCTTGCGGAAGAGGAACAGCGCCGGGGGAAAATGAACGCCATCGAGCGCAATCGCGTCCAGCAGCATCATCGCATCCAGCACCCCGGGGGCCTGGCCCTTCGGGCATTTCGCGAATAAGCCCTCGACGTGCCGCCGGATCACGGCCGTCGTTTCGGCCCCCCGGTCGCGGGCCAGCGCCTCGATAGCGCTCGACACACCCTCGCGGTCGCGCAAAATCGTCATGGCCGCCAACAGTACCAGTTGCCGCCGCGATTCGCGGTCCAGTTGCTCGGCCAACGCCCAGTCCAGCACCACCAGTTCCCGGTTCGGCTCATCGTACAGCAGGTTCCCGGCGTGCGGATCCGCGTGAAACAGCACCGTGTCCTCCCAGGCGAAAAACGGCACCGCGATCAGCGCTTCCACAATTTGCGCGGCGATGCGCTCGCGCCGGATGGGCGCCCGGCGCGCCGCCTCCGTCACCTTCACCCCGGCTTCCGCGCTCATGGCTGTAATCCCCTCCGCGCACAGCTCGGGAATCAGCCGTGGCACCCGGATCCCGAAACTCGAACGGTACATCCGCGCCGCTATTCCCAAGGTGGTCTGCTCCCGCGAAAAATCCAGCTCGTGCGCCAGCAGCAGCCGGACCTCTTCCAGGGTGTCTCTCACCTCGTGCACGGCGAAACCGTATTTCCGCCCTTTCCCCGCCAGGTATTCACCCAACTCCTGTAACACTTTCATGTCCTCGGCAAAAGCCGCCGGCACGTACGGCTTGAGAACTTTGAATACTCCCTCCTGGCGCTCCCTCTCCGGCATCCCCCAGCTAAACCGCACCACCGCGCTGACACTGGCTTCCGATAAGATCTCCGGCGCCAGCTTCACGGCGTACCGCTCCAGCCGGTCCCCGAGCCGGTCCTGGATGATCGCGTGGATCTCGGGCGCCGTCACGTCGGACATTCCGTTTTCGAGTTGCGACAGCGCCTCGCGCAGCTTCACCGGAATCCGGCGGTTGCGGGCCACCACCTGCCCCATTTTTTGCAGCCCCGGCATCCGGGAAATCAGCCGCAACAGCCGCATCTCCGCCGGCGTCTCGAGCGGCAGCAACAGTTGTTCCTGGAGCTTGGCCGCGATCCGCTGCTTGGAAATGTGCGTGAAGATGTACGCGATGGCATCTTCCACCAGCGGCCGCCAGCGCATGGCCGTCTCCGGCACAAGGACGTCGATCGGCACCGTCTGTTTGATCCATCCGCCGAGCTCGCGCCGTGTCACCCGCTTACTCCTTCCTCGGCTTCCTTGGCTTCCGCGGCTTGGGCTGCGCCGGCCGCTGCTCCAGCCGCTTTTCCAGCTCCGCTACGCGCTGCCGCAAGTGTACCAGTTCCTCATCCGGCGCCGTCGCTGGACCGCTCAGCAGATTCTTCATCAGCGTCAGCGGCGAAAGCGCCGCCGAGCGCACCTCGTCGAGACGGCTCTGTACTGAATCCTGGACCTTCTGGTAGGTATCGAAAGCCGATTTCAAGTACCACATCAGGAACTCCCGCCCCGCATGGTCGGAAGCCTGGATCAATTGGCGCAGCAATTCCAGCGGGAGCCCGGCCGGTTGCTCCTTCGCGTCCTCAACAATAACCTGAGTCAGGATCACCCGCGTCAGGTCCTCGCCCGTCTTGGCGTCCACCACCTTGATTTCGCTCCCCTGGCGCACGGCCGCCGCCACGTCGCTCAGATTTACGTACTTTCCCGCCGACGTGTCGTAAAGCCTCCGCGTGGGATACCGTTTGATTAGAATCACTTCCGCTCGGCCGTTTTGCTGCATCACGAGATCTCTCACTTCCATATTGACATAAAATCGTTTCAGATCTATAGTTTTATTGTATGCTGCATTGCAGCAAAAAGGAGCTGTTTCATGCCCGCTAAAGCCAAGCCCGAGCCTTCCGGCCGGGATTCTTCCGTGGTCTCCATGCTCGCCGATTGGGTGCGGCAAGGGACCGAAAGCTTCTTCGCCACCCAGCGGATCCTCCTCGATCTGGTGGTCCGGCAGAACAGTAATACTATAGGCACAATTCGGGAACACCTGACGGATGCCCGATCCGCCCCCGTCGCGGCCCTGACTGAAATTGCCGGCGAGGGAATCTCCAACTTCATCGCCGCGCAACGCATCCTCCTGCAACTGGCCCAACGCCAGAACGAGATCCTGATGACCGGGCTCAAAGAGAGGGCCAAGGTAGGGCCTCTCGTGGCCGTGTCCGATGCCGTCCAGCGCGGCGTGGAAATCTTCATCGATATGCACCAGCAGTTCCTCACGATTGCCGCCAAGCAGACCGATACTTGGATTGACGCCGCCAAAGAAGGCAAACCGTTCGACGGCCAAAGTGTTGCGGCAGTGGCTCGTGAAGCCGTGGAGAACTTCATCCGCGGTCAAAAGAAGTTCTTGGACGTGGTGGCCGAGGAAACTGTCAACGCCACCGAGCAACGCCGCAATGGCAAGCATGCCAAGAAAACCGAGTTGACCGAACTGGCGCGCCAGGGCGCCGAAGCCTTCGTCGATGCCCAGAAAAAGCTGCTCGATGTGGCCGCGCAGCAGGTGGCCGTGAATGTCAAAGTCACCCGCGAGACCATTGAGAAGCTGAATCCGATCCCGCTGTTCAATTTCGCGGATATTACGCGCAATACGGTGGATAGCTTCGTGTCCGCGCAGAAGGCGCTGCTCGACGTTATGGCCAAGCCGGTTGCCCGCATTGCGTCCGCTCCCAGCCATACCGCGCGCAAGCCCAAGCGCACTCCGCCCAAAGCCCGCGCCAAGCAACCCGCTCCGGTGCCGGTGCCGGCGTAATCGCCCGTACTAACCGTCACAGATTTTACATTGGCCGCTGACTTGCACCTGTTACATAATAGAAAGACCTATTGTGGCTCGGGTGTCGCTGGGCCACCCAAGACAGGTGAGGGGGAATATTGGCCCGGACCGTGAAACGTCCGCTCGTCAGCGAGCCGACCGCAAGACCTAGTTTGTCTATGTGGCAGGAAGCCATGGTGGGAGTAGAGCTTCTCCTGCTTCACGCCGCGCCCGCTTATTATGGCTTGGGACTCCCTCGCGGGAATGGCTCGGGTGTGGTGATCATCCCTGGCTTCCTCGCCAACGATGTTTACCTGATGGAAATGTACGCTTGGCTGAAGCGTATTGGGTATCAACCCTATTATTCGGGAATCGGTTGGAATGCCGATTGTCCGAACCTGCTGATCAGCCGGCGGCTGAACGAGACCATCGAGCAGGCACGCGCCGAAACCGGACGCAAGCTTCACCTGATCGGTCACAGCCTGGGCGGTATCATGGCCCGCTCTGCGGCTGCCAATCGCCCGCAGGATGTCGCCTCCGTGATTACCCTGGGCGCTCCTTTTCGCGGCACCTCCATGCATCCGCGGATCGAGAGCATGGTCAACCAGGTGCGTGAACAGATTCTGCGCAATAACCGGGAAAAGGTGCTGCCCAACTGCTACACCTCCCGCTGCACCTGCTCATTTATGGATTATCTGCGCAAGAAAATGCCGGCCGGCATTGCGGAGACCGCCATCTACACCCGCACCGACGGTCTGGTGGACTGGAAGTACTGCATAACGGAAAACCCCGCCAACGATTTTGAAGTGACGGGCACTCACCTCGGCATGGTCTTCAACCCAAGCATTTACCGCATCATCGCCCATCGTTTAGCCGACCCGGCTTCCCAACCTAGGTAGCCGGGGGCAAGAGGGGGTGAAGCTGATGGCTGAAAGCTCCCCCTCCTCACCACTCAATTACGCTTGGCTATCATTATTAGACATGCTGATTCTCCAAGTTCACGCGCACGTCAAACCCGAGGGCGTCGAAGCGTTCCGCACGGCTACCGTCGAAAACGCCCGCCAGAGCCGGCGCGAACCGGGGGTGGTCCGGTTCGATGTCGTACAGCAGCTCGACGATCCCACTCACTTCGTTCTGGTTGAGGTCTATCGCGACGCCGCCGCGCAGGGCGCTCACAAAGAAACCCGGCACTACCAGGTCTGGGCCGCGGCCGTAGCCGATCTTCTGGCCGAACCCCGCACGCGCGCCACTTACACCGCCGTCGATCCGCCCGCCGAGGAGTGGTAGCCGAGTGGTAATCGCCATGCGGTTCGAGTTCGCCACCGCGGCCCGCATCCTGTTCGGGGAAGGTACTCTGGGGGATGTCACCTCGGCCGCCCGCGCTCTGGGCCGCCGCGTCCTGGTGGTCACCGGCCGGGCGTGCGGGCGCGCCGCGCCGCTCCTCCGCGCACTGGAAACCGCGGGTGCGGCGCCCATCCCGTTCCCTACCGACGGCGAGCCCACAATTGAAACCATCCGCTCCGGCGCCGAATTTGCCCGCAACGAACGTTGCGACCTGGTGGTGGCGATGGGCGGCGGCAGCGCCATCGATGCCGGCAAGGCGCTGGCGGCCATGCTGACGAACCCCGGAGAGCCGCTCGACTATCTCGAGGTGATCGGCGGGGGCCTGCCGCTGGCGAACCCGTCCGCCCCCTTTATCGCCATTCCCACCACCGCCGGAACGGGGTCGGAAGTCACGCGCAACGCCGTACTGGCTTCTCCCGAGCGGCGCGTCAAAGCCAGCCTGCGCAGCGCCTACATGCTTCCTCGTCTGGCGGTGGTCGATCCGCAACTCACCTTCGACCTGCCGCCGGCCCTCACCGCTTCCACCGGTCTGGACGCTCTCACTCAGCTCATCGAGCCGTACGTCTCTTCACGTGCCAATTCGATGACCGACCTGTTTTGCACCGATGGCATGCGCCTGGCCGCGCGGGCGCTCCCACGCGTTTGGGAAAATGGCGGGGACCGGGAAGCGCGTTCCGAAATGAGCTGGGCGGCCCTCGCAGGCGGTCTCGCGCTGGCCAATGCCGGATTGGGCGCCGTCCACGGTTTCGCCGCGCCCCTCGGCGGCATGTTCCCCGCGCCCCACGGCGCCGTCTGCGCGGCATTGCTTCCTCATGCCATGGCGATCAACGTGGAAGCCTTGCGGCGGCGTGAACCGGCCAGCCCGTTACTGCAGCGTTACGGCGAGGTCGGGCGGTTGCTGACCGGCCGCCCCCAAGCTACTCCCGAGCAAGGCGCGGAATGGATCGCGGCCCTCTGCCGCAGGCTGGAGATCCCCCCTCTCGGAACCTACGGCGTGACCGAAAACGACATTCCGGACCTGGTAACCCGCGCCGCCCAGGCCAGCAGCATGAAGGCCAATCCCATTGTCCTCGAACCGGACGAACTGCGTGAAATCCTCGTCCGAGCCATGTGACCCGGCCTTCCGACGCGGATGCTCCCGAGCGGTAAGTAAACTTCCTGACACCTAAAATCTCCCAGCGCGTCTTACAACGGGACTTCTCTCTAGAGTGTTACCCAAAGATGGCAGTTCGCGATGCGGGAGTACTGGTAGTTCAGGGTAAGGGCGCCGGCTCGGTGCAGTCCGGCGGTACCAAGGGTTCGCTTGTATGAGCCCGCATTATGTATCCTTTCGCCCCCGCGGCGCATCCATTTGAGAAAAGAGGGTGTTCCAGGCCTTGTTAATTGCAAGTCGGTGTTGCACGCAGTGTTAGAACATTTTAAGATAACGGAGTAACGTTACTCCTATTTCAACCGGGGGAAACCATGATTTACTCTCGATCGGCCGAATATGCCATTCGCGCTTTCGTGCACCTGGCTCAGGTGCAGGAAGGTAAGTACGCAATGGTGAAAAACATCGCGGAACAGGAAGACATTCCTGCTCACTTCCTGGCAAAAATTCTGCAGCAGCTTGCCCGGAAGGGACTTCTTCGGTCTAGCAAAGGGCCGACCGGGGGCTTTGCGCTCCGGATCGACCCGAGCGAGGTCCGGCTGCTGGATATCGTCGAGGCGTTGGATGGCTTGGCTCCCTATCAACAGTGTGCCAGCGGCCTCGCCGAATGCTCCGACGACATGCCCTGTTCCATGCACGATAGCTGGGTGGCCCTCCGTTCGCGTATCATGGATTATCTAGGGAAGAATACGATCGCGGACCTGGCCAAGGCTCTGGAACTGAAAAAGAAAACTCTGGCCCAGACCAAGCAACGCAAAGCCAGGCGCGCGATTGCGAAACGGGCTTAACCTGCTCCGCACCGGGCACGCCCGGCGGGCCGTACAACTTGATCCGGAGGCACGATGGGACAATCTGTCCTCGTCCCCATGGTGGTCGAACAGACCTCCCGGGGAGAACGCGCATACGATATTTACTCGCGGCTGTTGAAGGAGAACATTATTTTCCTGGGCACTCCGATTGACGACCAAGTCGCCAATCTGATCATTGCCCAATTGCTTTTTCTGGAAGCGGAAGATCCGGAAAAGGACATATCGATTTATATCAACTCCCCCGGCGGTTCGATCACGGCCGGTCTGGCGATCCTCGATACCATGGCGTTCATCCGCCCGGATATCGTGACGATTTGTGTGGGCCAGGCCGCCTCCATGGCTGCCGTGCTGCTCGCCAAGGGGACCAAGGGCAAACGGTTCAGCCTGCCGAATTCGCGCATCATGATTCACCAGCCCTCCATGCAGGGGCTGGCGGGCCAGGCCGCCGATATCGACATCTACGCCCGTGAAATCCTGCGCATGCGTGAGATCTTGAACAAGATGCTCGCCGATGCCACGGGGCAATCGATCGACCGCGTCGCCAAGGACGTGGATCGCGATTACATCATGGAGCCGGACGGTGCGGTTGAGTACGGTATGATCGATCGCGTGATTTCCAGCCGCGACCTGGCTCCCGTAGCTATAAAAGGCTAGGTTAAAGGCGGATACTACGGAAACGGCTCGTAGGTAGGCGGACAGCCGCGATCTACCCTCCCCACACTTCCGTCAGCACTCTGCGCCAGTTTTCGCCCAGAATCAGGCGTATCTGTTGATCGTTGTAGTTTCGGCGGATCAAACCATCGGTCAAATCGAATACGCGCTTTTCGTGGTCCAGGTGGGCCACCGTCTCGCGGCGATGCACGCGATAGCGCTTGTCGGCGGTAGTCAGCATCTGCTCCAGCACCTTCGGATCGCCCAGGTCGTTGCTCTCCAGACCCATATCGCTGCCGATCCCTACGTGCTCGATGCCTACCAGTTCCGAGACATGGTCGAAGTGATCGATCACATCGTCCACAGTGGTGGGTTCGCGATCTTTCACCATGAAGCTGATGAAATTGATCCCCATCACGCCGCCTTGCTTCGCGAGGGCTTTAATGGCCTCGTCGGTGACGCAGCGCGGGTGGCCGGGGTTCAGCGCGCGGCAATTCCCATGCGAAACGATCACGGGCCGCTTGGAGATGGCGAAAGCGTCCAGCATGGTACGGTCGCCGGCGTGGCCGCAATCTACCGCCATGCGGACGCCGTTCATCCGCTCCACGATTTTGGCGCCGAATTCGCTGATGCCGTCGTCATGCGGCTCGAATGCGCCGTTGCCCACCAGGTTGCGGAAATTGTAAGTGAGCTGCGAAACGCGCTGTCCGAGGCCGTAGAACACATCCACGTCCTCCACGCGGCGAAAATGGGCCGCGTTCTGCAAGCCCAGAAGGATGCCGTAGCGGCCGGAGGACTTGGCTTTGGCGAAATCCGCGCCCGCGCCGATGCGCAGCAGCCAATCGGGATATTCCGCGATAAAGCTATTCCAATCCGCGAATAGGCGGATGGCTTCCTCGAACGTATCGGGGCCCTCGCCGAAATTGATGGCGTTGATGCCGGAGTTCTTGAACCGCTCGAAATCCGCCGCCGTGAACGCCCCCGGCTGCGACAGCCACGCCTTCAGCTTGGGCTGGAGATCGCGCCGGTAGAGGAACTGGTTCAGCATGTCGATCACCAGCGACTCGTTGACCAGCCGCACGGCGCGCGCGGAGTACTCGGTGGACGAATCCGCGAACAGCCGGTAGCGGTTGCGGCTGATAAAGGGCGAGGCGAGGAGCGCGGCGCCGACCTGAAGTGCCTGCCGTCTGGTGGTCATCGGTGAGAGTCTAACACGGTCCATAATGGGGGAATGCTTAGTCTCAGAATGGTCCTGCCGCTGGCGCTCTCGGCCGCTATCGAGGCTCAGACCTACAGCGTGATGGTGGCCGGCCGGGTGGCCGGTAAGGAGACCCGCACAGCCGCCGCCGGAGCCATCGAGGTCGCTTACTCTTACAACGACCGCGGGCGCGGCCCCGACATTCACGGCCACTACGGCTTCGACGCCGGCGGCATGCCGTTGACCATCGACCTGACCGGCGTGGACTACAACAAAGCGCCCATCGACGAGCACTTCACGTTCAGCAATGGCGTGGGCCATTGGACAAGCACCTCGGAACAGGGACAATCGAACACGCGGGGCTGGTACGTGACGGCGGCGGGGTCGCCGGCCGAGGCAGGATGGCTCGCGCGCGCCATGCTTCGCGGCGGGCGGAAGACCATGCCGCTGCTGCCGTCGGGCGAAGCCAGTTTAGAACGCGGCGGGACACTGGAAATCGGGACGCGGCGTGTCACGTTGTACAGCATCGGCGGATTAGGATTCACACCGGTCCGCGTTTGGCTGGACGACGCGGGGGAGTTGTTCGCGGCCGGAGACCTGATCCTCGAAGGATCGGAGGCTGCCCACCAGAAGCTGCGGGCGGCCGAAAACGACGCGGACGAATCCCGCTACCGCGCGCTGGCGGAGCGCCTGGCTCATCGGCCCGCCGCCGGCCTGGTGATTCGCCATGTCCGGCTTTTCGACGCGGAAACCGGGACGGTGCGTGAGGACCAGACGGTGGCGATCGCCGGAAACCGCATCGTGGCCGCCGCGCCGGCCGGAGCCGAGGAGATCGATGGCTCGGGCAAGATGCTGTTGCCGGGGCTCTTCGACATGCACGCGCACTTTGCCGCCTACCAGGGGCCGCTCAATATCGCCAGCGGCGTCACCACCGTGCGCGATCTGGGCAACGACATGGACGAGTTGCTTCGCATGAAGCGCCGCATGGACGCCAACGAAACCATCGGCCCGCGCGTGGTGCTGGCCGGCGTCATCGACGGCCGCGGCCCCTACGCCGCACCGACCAATATCCTGGCCGATACCGAAGATGAAGCCCGGGGGTATATCGACCGCTATTTCGCCGCCGGGTACGGGCAGATCAAAATCTATAGCTCCGTCAAACCGGAGCTGGTGCCGTTTATCGCGCGCACCGCGCACGCCAAAGGAATGCGCGTGAGCGGCCACGTGCCGGCCGGCATGATCGCCGATCGATTCGTGGACGCGGGCGCCGACGAATTACAGCATATCAACTTCGTGTTCCTGAACTTTCTGCCGGCGGAAGCTCCACTCACCAATACTCGCGCCCGCCTTACCGCGCCGGCCGAGCATGCCGCCGAGCTCGATCTGGATTCGCCCGAGGTGGCCCGCTTCATCGACAAGCTGCGAGTGAAACACATCGTGGTGGATCCCACGCTGGGAGTATTCGAACGTTCCTACGTGGCGCGCCCGGGAATTCCCAGTCCCGGGCGAGCAGCTATTCTGGAGCGTCTGCCGGTCGAAGAGCGGCGCCGCGCTCTGGCCGGCGGACTCCCCGCGCCGGGAGCCAAGGACGCCTTGTATCGCGCTTCCTTTCAGGCGTTCATGAACATGACCGCGCGGCTCTACCGCGCCGGCGTGCCGCTGGTGATCGGCACCGATGAAAGCGATGGCCTGATGCTTCACCGCGAACTGGAACTCTGGGTAGCGGCCGGCATCCCGGCGGAGAAGGTCCTCGAAATGGCCACCCTCGGCGCCGCGCGCGTGGCTCGGGTTGCCAACGAGCGAGGATCGATCGCGCCCGGCAAGCTGGCGGACCTGGTGTTGATCGATGGCGATCCGGTCCGCCGCATTTCCGACGTCAGCAAGGTCCACATCGTCATCAAGGATGGCGTTGTGTATCGGAGCGCCCGGTTATACGAAGCCATGGGGATGCGCTAGCTCAGTAGATCTCCCATTGGCCGTGCAGGATGATACACTCACGCCTGATCGTCAATGAGCGACTATATTGCAGCTATCGATCAGGGCACTTCGAGCACGCGGTTCATGGTCTTCGACCGGCGGGGAGCAGTGATAGCCGTCGCGCAGAAGGAGCACCGTCAAATCTACCCCAAACCGGGGTGGGTGGAACACGATCCATGGGAGATCGTTGAGCGCACCCGCGAAGTGGCGGACGAAGCGATGCGCGGCTCCGGCTTGCAGCCGCGCGACCTGGCGGCTATAGGCATTACCAACCAGCGGGAAACTACCGTGGTTTGGAATCGCCAGACCGGAGAGCCGGTGTACAATGCGCTCGTCTGGCAGGACACCCGCGTGGCCGATGCCGTGGCGGAATTGAGCCGCGCGGGCGGGCAGGACCGTTTTCGGGCGCAAACCGGCCTGCCGCTGGCCACTTACTTCAGCGGGCTCAAAATCCGCTGGATTCTCGACCATGTGCCCGAAGCGCGCCGTAAAGCCGAAGCCGGCGAACTGCTGTTCGGCAACATCGATACGTTTGTTTCATGGCACCTGACCGGCGGTCCGCGCGGCGGGGTCCACGTCACCGACGTCACCAATGCCAGCCGCACGCAGTTGATGAACCTGGCAACGCTGGATTGGGACCCGGAGATTCTGGACACGTTCGGAATCCCGCGCGCCTTGCTGCCGCGCATCGTTTCGAGCAGCGAATTCATCGGCTCCGCCACGCTCCCCGCCATTCAGGGCGTTCCCCTGGCGGGGATTCTGGGCGACCAGCAGGCGGCCCTGGTGGGCCAGACGTGCTTCGATCCCGGCGACGCCAAGAACACTTATGGCACCGGCTGTTTCCTGTTGATGAACACCGGCGAGCGCTGTGTGCCCTCCACCTGCGGGTTGCTGAGCACCGTGGCGTACCGCTTCGGATCCGAAGCGCCGTGTTACGCCCTGGAGGGCAGCATCGCGCTGACCGGCGCGCTGGTGCAATGGGTCCGCGACAACCTGGGATTGATCCGGACCAGTTCCGATATCGAAGCCCTGGCGCGCACCGTTGACGATAATGGCGGTGTTTATTTCGTGCCGGCCTTTTCCGGTTTGTATGCGCCCTATTGGAAAGACACGGCGCGAGGTGTGATTGCGGGGTTGACGCGTTACGCCAATAAGGGCCACCTGGCGCGCGCGGTGCTGGAAGCCACCGCTTTTCAAACGCGCGAAGTGCTGGAGGCCATGGAAAGGGATTCCGGCATTCGTCTGGCAACCCTGCGCACCGATGGCGGCATGGTCGGCAACGAGCTTCTCATGCAGTTTCAGGCCGATATCCTCGATCGCCCGGTGTTGCGCCCGGTGATGCGCGAAACCACCGCTTTGGGCGCCGCCTACGCCGCCGGTCTGGCCGTGGGCTATTTCAAAGACATCGGCGACCTCCGCGCCAATTGGGCTGTGGATCGCACGTGGCATCCGAACATGGACGATGTCACTCGCGCGCGCCTGTATCGTGATTGGAAGAAAGCGGTCGCGCGTTCCTTCGATTGGGTCGAGTAAGGGAAAAGGAGAAGGTGTCCATGTCGTCACCTTGGTTTGGCGAATTCATGGGAACGCTGGTGCTCATTTTGATGGGCGATGGCGTAGTGGCCAATGTGCTTCTGAAACGCTCCAAGGCGGAAAACGCCGGATGGATGGTGATTACCACCGGCTGGGCGCTGGCGGTGACAACCGGCGTTTTTACCGCCATCGCCTGCGGCTCGAGCGACGCTCATTTGAATCCCGCCATCACGCTGGCCGCGGCGATCCGGTCGGGGAACTTCGCGAAGGTCGCTCCTTATATTTCCGCGCAGTTGCTGGGCGCATTGGCGGGAGCGTCCCTGGTGTGGCTGTACTATCTGCCGCACTGGCGCATTACCGAGGATAAGAGCGCCAAACTCGGGATCTTCTGCACCATCCCCGCGATCCGGCAACCCGCTGCGAATCTGTTCTGCGAGATCATCGGTACGGCGGTGCTGATAGTGGTGGCCGCGGCCATCGGCTCGAAAGCGGTTTCGGCAACGGGCGCGGCACCGGCTTTAGGCCCCTATCTGGTGGGCTGCCTGGTGTGGGGCATCGGACTCTCGCTCGGCGGCACCACGGGCTATGCCATCAACCCCGCGCGCGATCTCGGACCGCGCATCGCGCACGCCATCCTGCCCATCGCGGGCAAAGGCACGTCGGACTGGCGGTACGCGCCCGTGCCCGTAGTCGGACCGCTCCTGGGCGCCGTGCTCGCCGGTGCATTCATCCGCTGGGTGGGCTTCTGATAAGATGCGAATTCAGGAGCCGTAATTGGACTTTACCCGTCGAACATTTCTAGGGACCGTGACGGCTCTGTGCGCCATGGCGGACAACTCCGGCTGGACGCCGCTCTTCGATGGCACTCTCGACGGCTGGCGCCCCAACGGGCACACATCGTCCTGGAAAGTAGCGGAGGGCCACCTGGTGGCGGATGGCCCATCCTCGCACCTGTTCTACGCCGGGGCGGTCGCCGGAAGCGAGTTCCGCAATTTCGAGCTGGAACTGGAGTGCCTGGCGGAGCCCGGCTGCATTTCCGGAGTCTGGTTCCACACGCCTTACCAGGAAAGCGGCGCCCCCACAAGAGGCTTCAAGGTTCAAATCGCCAATATGCCCGCGCCGCAAGGCGGCTTCCACGAACGCCGCAAGACCGGTTCGCTCTTCGGCATTCGCAACGTCTACAAACAGTTCGTCCCGGATAGAGAGTGGTTCAGACTCAACGTGGCGGTGCGCGGCCTTAACGTGCAGGTGCGGTTGAATGAAATGCTGGTGGTGGACTACACCGAACCGGCCACGCCGGTCGCGGCTCCTCTCGGCCGCGGCACCTTTGCGCTGGAATGTCACGATGGCGCTTCCGGCGCGCGTTTCCGCAGCATTCGGGTGCGCGCGCTTCCGGACATTCTGCCGGCTCCGGCCGCGGCTCCTCCGGCCGTGGACGGCGTCTACCGCGACATCATCGAATTCGGCCGAGGCAACATCCCCATGGTGGATTATCACGTTCATCTCAAGGGCGGCCTCACGCTCGAACAAGCGCTCGAGAAATCGCGATTCGATGGCATCGAGTATGGCCTGGCGGTCAACTGCGGGAAAGGTTTTCCGACGGAAAATGACGACGCTGCCGCGCGCTATTTCGAACAAATGCGCGGTGAACCGGCATTCATCGCCATGCAGGCCGAAGGCCGGGAATGGATGCAGATGTTTTCGCGGCGGGCCGTCGGTTTATTCGATTACGTCTTCACCGACTCGATGACCTGGACCGACGATCGCGGGCTCCGGCGGCGCCTGTGGATTCCCGACGAGGTCGGCCCCATTCCCGATGCGCGGGAATTCATGGACATACTGGTCCGCCGCACCGTGGGAATTCTGGAAAACGAGCCGATCGATATCTACGCCAACCCCTCCTACCTGCCGGACCGGATCGCGCCCGATTACGACCGGCTTTGGACCGAGGCACGCATGACCCGGGTGGTGACGGCGGCCGTTCGCAATCGCGTGGCGATCGAACTCAACGACCTTCGCCATCTGCCGAGCCCGGCGTTCGTTCGTCTGGCCAAAGCCGCCGGCTGCAAGTTTACATTCGGCACGAATAACACCTCGCCGAAGGATCTGGGACGTTCCGAATACGGCCTGCGGATGATTCGAGAATGCAATTTAGGATGGCAGGATTTCTTTGTGCCCGGTGCTTGGTGGCCTCGCGCCTTCGAGCGCAAGGGGGATGCGCTGCGGTCCGCGTAATGAACGCCTTGGTCGGAAAAAGGTAAAGACATGCGGAAGACGACGTTTTTGGCATTGGCTGTCGCGCTTGCCACAGCCATGGCCGCGTACTCGCAAGGTGCGCCAGCTTACAATTGCGAACCGGTGAATCCGAACGCCACGCCGGAGGCGCGCGCGCTGCTGAAGAAGCTCTGCGGCGTTACCGGCAAAGGAATCCTCACCGGTCAGCACAACTATCCCAATGAACGCTCCAAGGATAGCGACAAGGTATACGAAATCACCGGCAAACACCCCGCTATCTGGGGTTCCGATTTCGGCTTCACCGATGGCGAGGACAAGGATTCGATTGCACACCGCGACCTGATGATCGCGGAAGCCAAGAAGCAGGCGGCCGCCGGATCCGTCATTTACCTATGCTGGCACATGCTGCGCCCCACCGAAGACGAGCCTGGCAAAGCGGGCGAGAACGGCAAGGCGAGCGAGGCGTGGCGCGGCAGCGTGCAGGCGCGGCTGACCGACGAGCAGTGGCAGGAGCTGATCTCTTCGGATTCGACGCTGCATCAGCGTTGGGAAAAGTACATGGATACCGCGGCGGGTTACCTGAAACAGCTTCAGGATGCCCATATTCCGGTGCTGTGGCGGCCCATGCACGAAAACAACGGAACGTTCTTTTGGTGGGGCGGCCGTCCCGGCCAGAGCGGCACGGCGCAACTCTACCGCGAGGTGTACTACCGCATGGTCAACGTCCACCATCTCAACAACCTCATCTGGGTATGGAATCAAAACGGACCGGCTCCTTTTGGTGAGTTTCACCAGTTTTTCCCGGGTCAGAACTTCGTGGACGTAGTTAGTTACGATAACTACAGGACGCTGGACGACAAATATTACTGGGAGATTCTCGACTTAGCTAACGGGAAGCCAATTGCTCTGGGGGAAGTTGGCATTCCTCCTTCCGTGGACGTCTTGAAGACACAGCCCAAATGGGCGTGGTTTATGCAATGGGCGGGCGGAGTCGGCGAGCTTGCCGAGCAGGTCAAGACCAGATACGGCAACCCGTATTTTCTGAATCGGGGAGATCCGCTGCCGGCGAACTAGGGGACCAGAATTCATTTATATGCCGGCACAGTGGACACCGATGCGATGGCCGGGCGCTTGGAAAAATCCTGCCGCGCTCGATATCTTGAAGGGAACGGCCATTGACTATCTGCTCATCGGCAAGGGTCAGGAATACGCCGCGGTGCGAGAGCGTGCCCGCCAGATCGGTCTTCACCTAGCCGAATCGGATGCCGCGCCACCCGGCGTCGAGATTGTGAAAGGCGAGTGGCCCGGAGTGAAGATGGCGCGCGGCAGCGATGAGGTAACGGGCGGTCCGACTGGCGTGCCCTGGGTGGATTCGAACGGTTGGGCCATACGCCTGGCCCTGGCGTTTCATCCAACGGCTGACGTCTGGGTGGACGTGGCTCCCGCGGAGAAGACCGTCATCACGGCGGATGCCTACCAGGTGGCGGTGGCCGATAGCGCCGCGTACGGAGGCAGGTGGATTATCTCGCTCGATCATCCGCTGGCGGAGTCGCTCATGGCTGGACAAGCCGAAGCCTTGGCAATCTGGAAGACGATGGCAGCTACCGCCGGCTTCTTCGCGGCGCGCAAGGAGTGGGCCGGATATGCGCCCTTGGCGGTCATGGGAGTGGTTTCAGATTTCCGCGGAGACAACGAGTTCTTCAGCCATGAACTGCTGAACCTGCTGGCGCGCGCCGGAGCGCATTACCGCATTCTCCCCAAGGATGGAATCTCCGCCGCTTCGTTTGCGTCCTTGCGCGCCGTGACATATACCGACGCCGAGCCGCCGTCCCCGGCGTTGCGGAAACAAGTTTTGGAGTTCGTCGCGGGGGGAGGAACGCTGATTGCCGCGCCTTCGTGGGGAGCGGTCGAGGGCAGACCCCTCCCGGTCAGGGCCGACGAGATTCCGCGATTTTCCCTCTCTTCCGTGGGGAACGGGAAAGTCGCTCTAGCCAAGGCCGCGCCGGATGACCCATATATGTGGGCCGGCGCCACCGTGGTGCTGGTGAGTCATCGTTACGACCTGGTGCGCTTCTGGAACGGCGGCGCGACCGGTTCGTTCTGCACTGTTTCGCCGGACGGGAAGCAGGTAATCGCGCACCTGCTTTTTTATTTCAGTGGAGGACCGGACACTGCCACCGTGCAAGTCGCCGGCCGGTATAGATCGGTCAAGGCGTCCACGGTCGAAAGACCCGTGCTCGCTAACGTAGTAGTGAAGCAGCAACCCGATGCTATCGAGGTTCACTTGCCGCCGGTGTCACAGTATGTGGCGTTGCAGCTTCAAGTCAGCACTTAGAGAGGGGAATAAGGCATGAGGGATCTTCATACCCGGAGGGAATGGCTCTGGAAAACCGCGTCGGCAGTCTCCGGCGCATATTTGGCAAACCTGAAACTCGCGCGGGCCGCCCCGGCTCCCACTGCGCCGGTGTCGGTGGCGCGCGTGAAAACTTACAATCCCGCCGAGTTGCTGCCCGCCATGCAGAAGATGTTCGATCAACTGGGCGGCTTGGGACGGCTGGTGCAAGGAAAGACCGTTGCCATCAAGATCAACCTGACTGGCTCGCCGACTTACCGCTTGGGACACCTGCCGCTCGAAGATACTCACTTCACCCATCCTCACGTAATCGCCGCCGCCGCGCACCTGATGTCCAGGGCCGGAGCGCGCCGCATCCGCGTGTTGGAAAGCGTCTGGGGCACGGCGGACCCGGTGGAGGAATTCATGCTCCAGGCCAACTGGGAGCCGAATGACATACTGAACGCGGCGCCCAACGTGGAATTCGAAAACACCAATTTCCTGGGACAGGCGAAAAAATACTCCCGCATGCCCGTTCCGTTCGGCGGCTATATCTTCCCGGCTTTCGACTTGAACCACTCCTACGAAGATTGCGACGTCTTCGTCAGCATTGCCAAGCTGAAAGAACACTCCACGGCGGGCGTTACGCTTTCCATGAAGAACTGCTTCGGCCTGACGCCGTGCACCATCTATGGAACCGGCTCACCCGTGGACGGTCCTTCGGAGGTACCCAAAGGCGGCCGCAACCTCATCCACGAAGGGAACCGCCAGCCGTCCAAGGGTTCACCTCCTGAAAAGGACCCGACCTCACCGCGGGAGGAGACTTGGCGGGTGCCGCGCGCCGTTGTCGATCTGGTTGCGGCACGGCCGGTTCACCTGGCGATCGTCGAAGGAATCAAGACCATGGCGGGCGGCGAGGGCCCATGGGCCGGAACCCAGCCCGTGGAGCCAGGCGTGATCGTCGCGGGATTGAATCCGGTTAATACGGACGCGGTGGCCATGGCGGTTATGAACTTCGATCCCATGGCCGATCGCGGAACGCCGCCGTTTGAGAAGTGCGATAGCACGTTGAAGCTCGCCGAAGACGTGGGGATCGGCGCGCGCGATCTCCGCCGCATCGAGGTCGTCGGCACACCCATCGCCGCAGTGCGGTTCGATTTCGCGGCCCTTCGCAGACAACGCCAGGCGGCTCCGCCCCGCATCGGTCTCCGCGGCTGAAAGGATACCGTCGCATGAATGTGTCTCGCAGAAAGCTCTTCCAGACGGCGGGCGCCGCTGCTTTAACCGCTCCGCTGGCGGCGAGCGCGGCAACCATGCCGGAGCCTCGTTTCGAAGGCAAGGATACGCCCAAAATCTGCCTAGGCATCGCCGATGGTGGCGGCATCTCGGAAGCCGGCGCCCGTCGCATCAAGCAACTCGGCGTAGATTACGTGGCCGGCGGCGGCCCTCCTATACCCTGGGATGAAGCGCGCATTCGGGCGATCGTGGACAAGCAGAAAAGCTATGGGCTCACCGTGGCCAATCTGATGCTCGCCGGTTTCAATAACGCCATTTATGCCCGGCCGGGCCGCGACGAGGAGATCGATAAGGTCATCCAGTCGATTCAGGCGGCCGGCAAAGCTGGAGTGCCGGTGGTCGAATATAACTGGTACGCGCATCGTGCCGTGGAAGGCTACTTCGAGGAAACGGATCCCGAGCGGCCAGGCGTAAGTTGGACGGGTTTCGACTACGAGTTGGTGCGCACGCTGCCGCCGCTGGCCAACGAGGGCGCTCACACCCTGGACGAAATGTGGAACAACATCGCCTACTTCCTGAAGCGGGTGGTCCCGGAGGCCGAAAAAGCGGGCGTGCGCCTGGCTTTGCATCCCAACGACCCGCCCCCGCCCCTCAGCCGCGGCTCGCAGCAGATCATGGGCACTGTGGAGGGCTGGAAGCATCTGATCCAAATCGTGGACAGCCCAGCCAATGGCATCACCTTCGATTGCGGCGTGACCCGGGAGATGGGCCAGGACCCGGTGGAGGTGGCCGGCTATTTCGCTTCGCGCGACCGCATCAATCACGTGCACTTCCGCAACGTGCGCGTCGCCGAGTCGTACCAGCGCTATTCGGAAGTAATGATCGATGAAGGCCAGAACAACATGTTCGCCGTCATGAAGGAGCTGGTGAAACACAAGTACACGCGTTTGATTTACCCCGAACATCCGCGCGCCCTCGATTACGATCGCGAGCACGGCCCGATTCGCGGCTATCCGGGAGGGGGCGGATATGCATCCTTCGCCTTCCAGGTGGGCTACACGCGCGCGATGTTGCAAGCGGCGCTGACGCGGTGACGGTTGCTACAATCTCCAATTCCAGGACAAATCCGATGAATGTTTTCCAAACCGTGTTCGCGACAGGCACGGCATTGCTCGTGGCAGCGGCCGGAGCGGCCGGTCAGACTTCTCCGGAGCGGAACCACCATTGGTGGAGCGACCGGGCTCCGGGCGAACGGCCGTATACAAAAGACTCCAAAAAGATGCCCCTGATCGCGGTCAAGGGCAACAGGTTCGTCGATCCGAAGGGCAATACGGTTCTGTTCCGCGGCTTGTCGATCTCCGATCCCGACAAACTGCAGCAACAAGGCCATTGGAGCAAAGACCATTTCATGAAAGTGAAAGAAATGGGAGCGATGGTGGTCCGCATACCGGTGCATCCCGTGGCCTGGCGCGAGTTGACGCCCGCAAGTTATCTGAAATTGCTGGACCAGGCGGTGGAATGGGCGACCGATCTGGGGATGTATATCGACCTCGACTGGCACTCCATCGGCAATCTCACGACGGGAATCTTCCAGGACCCGATGTACGATACCTCCCCACAGGAAACCTTTAATTTCTGGCGGACCGCGGCCCGCCATTTCACCGGCCATAACACGGTAGCGTTCTTCGAGCTGTTCAATGAGCCGACTACTTTCAGCAATCAGCTTGGGCCGGTCAATTGGGCGGAGTGGAAGCGGGTGCAGGAGGATCTCATCGCCGTGATTCGGGCGTACAACTCTCAGGCGATTCCGCTGGTGGCGGGGTTCGACTGGGCCTACGATCTGACACCCCTGCACCTGGCTCCCATCGCCGCCGAGGGGATCGGATACGTAACGCATCCGTATTCCAACAAGCGGCCGCAGCCCTGGGAACCGAAGTGGGAGGAGGATTTCGGTTTCGCGGCCGACAAGTATCCCGTGGTGGCGACGGAATTCGGCGGATTCGGCGGCGACACCGGCGCGCAGTACGGGCCGGCAATTATCAAATATCTCGAGAGCAAAGGGATCAGTTGGATGGTGTGGTGCTTCGATCCGGAGTGGGGGCCCACGCTTATCAGTAACTGGGAGTACAAGCTCAACTCCTCCGGCGAGTTCGCCAAGAAAGCCATGCAGGGCGGTTTAGGAGCTAACCAATGAAAAAAACACCGATTTCGCGCAGGTCGTTCCTCGCGGCCAGCGCCGTCGTTCCACTGGCTGTCCATGCCGCGCCTAGCAGTAAGATCCCCGTCGGCCTGGAACTCTATTCGGTCCGCGACCAATTGAACAAGGACCTCATGGCGACCGTGCGCGCCGTCGCCAAAATGGGCTACCAGGTAGTCGAGTTCTACTCGCCCTACTATGATTGGACTGAAGCTTACACCAAGCAAGTACGCGCCTTGTTGGACGATCTGGGCATTCACTGTTATTCCACCCATAACAACGCCTCCGTGTTCTCGGCCGAGTCATTACAGCAGGCCATCGATCGCAACAAGATTCTGGGAACCCGTTTTATCGTGATGGCGAGCGCCGGCCGCGTAACCAGTCTCGACGGCTGGAAGGAAGTGGCCGATCGCCTCAGCCAGGCTTCCGCGAAACTCAAGACCGTCGATCTTCGCGCCGGGTATCACAATCACCAGACGGAATTCACGGTGCTGGACGGGAAGCGGCCCATTGAGATCATCGCCGCCAATACACCCAAGGAGCTGATGCTGCAACTGGACGTCGGCACATGCATCGAAGTGGGCTCCGACCCGGTGGCGTGGATTCGGGCCAATCCGGGACGCATCAACTGCCTCCACTGCAAGGATTGGGCACCGGGCGAGGGCAAGGGTTATGAGGTCCTGTTCGGAGAAGGTGTTGCGCCCTGGGCCAATATTTTCGCGGCCGCCGAGAGCGTTGGCGGGGTCGAGTATTACCTGATCGAACAGGAAGGCAGCCGCTTCGGGTCCCTCGAGGCGGTCCAGCGATGTCTCGCTGCCTGGAAACAGATGAGGTCTTGAGGATCTCCTAATCCAACTTCTTATGGAACCGGTTCACGCTGAGTCCCAACACGGTTGCCCCATATACCGCCAGGCATATCATCTGCGGCCACAGAATAGCGATTCCCGTGCCTTTTAGAAATATCCCGCGCACGATTTCAATGAAGTACCGCAGCGGGTTCAAGTAGGTCAGGTACTGCACGGGAACCGGCATGTTGCGGATCGGAAACGCGAAGCCGCTCAGCATGAAAGCCGGCGTAGTGAAAAAGAAGTTCCCCATCATGGCCTGCTGCTGGGTTTGCGAAATGGTGGAAAGGAACAGCCCGGCCCCCAGTGTGGTCATCAGGTACAGCACCGAACAGAACAACAGCAGCAGGATGTTGCCGCGCAGCGGTATGTGGAAAATGATGAGCGCCGCCGAGGTGATCAGGCAGACATCCAGCAAACCCACCACGGCGAAGGGCAGCGTCTTTCCGATCATCAGCTCGATGGGGCGCACGGGCGTTACCATCAACTGCTCCATGGTGCCGATTTCCTTTTCGCGCACGATCGCCATGGCCGTCAGCATCATGGTCACGATCATGGTAATGTTCACGATCACTCCGGGCACGAAGTAGTTGCGGCTGTAGAGATCGGGATTGAACCAGACGCGCGTGCGCGACGTCACCTCCGTGAAGTCCGTGTTGACCGCCGCATTCGGGCTGCGCGCCATCACCCGGACCTGCCGTTGGGCGGCCGACGAATCGCTCGCGTAATCGGCGATTACTTCGGTTGCGTAGCTCGAAACCAGTTCCGCCGTATTCGAATTGGTTCCATCCACCAGCACCTGCACGGCCGTAGCCTGTCCGCGCTTCAATTGGCGGGCGAACTGCGGCAGGATTTGTATCACCGCGTTTGCCTGGCCCCGGTCCAGAACCTCCTGAACCTGCTGCTGATTCGCGGGCGTGGCCACCACGTCGAAACGGCCCGAGCCTTCGAAACGAGCGCGCAGATCGCGGCTTTCCGGCGTGCGGTCCATGTCCATCCAGGCGATGCGCGCATGATCCACATCCAGGTTCACCGCGTACCCGAAGATGACCAGTTGGATCATGGGCGGCGCGAACAGCAGCCAGCGCATACGCGGCTCGCGAAGCGCCTGTATGATCTCTTTCCGCAGAATGACTCGAATCCGTTCCCACATAGTTTCACGCCAGTTTCTGGTTCAGTTTGCGGGTCGCCAGCAGGAATACGATGGCGCCGTACAAAATAAGAAAGCCCAACTCCTGCGCTAAAAGCCGCGGTCCGGCGCCCTTGAGAAATACGCCTTTCACGATTGTCACGAAGTAGCGCGCCGGCACGATAAACGAGATCGCCTGGATGACTTTCGGCATGTTCTCGATGGAATACACAAACCCCGAAAGGAGAAAGCCCGGCAGAAACGAGCTCAGCAGCCCCATTTGATACGCCTGCAACTGCGTCTTGGCCGCCGCGGAGATGAAGATTCCCCAAAACAATGTCCCGAACAAAAAGATACACGTGGAAACCACTAACATAGGTACGCTGCCGCGGAAGGGCACGTTGAAAACGAACACACCCACCAGCACGGCGATTGTGGCATCCGTCAATCCCACCAGGAAGTAAGCCAGCATCTTACCCAGCACCATCTCGGCGGGACGCAGGGGAGTGGAAAGAATCTGCTCCATGGTTCCCATTTCCCACTCCCGCGCGATGGTGAGCGAAGTCAGAAGCGCCGCGATAATCATCAGAATCACCGCGATCAACCCCGGCACCACGTAGTTCTTCGATTCGAGCGAGCTGTTGTACCACACCCGCAATTCCGGCGAGACGGGAGGCAGCATAGCGCCTCCTCCCCCGCGGCGATTCTGCATGTCGCCGCGCAGCGTCAGCGAATAGTTGCGGACCAGGCTCTCGGTATATCCCAAAGCGATAGACGCCGTGTTGGAATCGCTGCCGTCCAGAATGATCTGCACCGCCGCCTGGCGGCCCACGCCCGCGTCCCGCGAATAGTGCCGCGGAATGATGAGGCCGATCAGTATGTTTCCGCGATCAATGCCCCGCTCGATGGCGGCATAGTTATCCACCGCCCCCCGAATATCGAAATACCGCGATCCGCGAAACTGCTGGATCAGATCGCGGCTGGCTTCGGTGCCATCCTGGTCGTAGACCAGAGTCGGGATGCGGTCCACATCCAGGCTCAGGGCGACTCCGAACAGCAACAGCATCATCACCGGCATGGCCAGCGCCAGCGCCAGGCTGCGGCGGTCGCGCACAATGTGGTGCAGCTCTTTCACTAGCACCGCTTTGAGTCTGCGATAGCTCATGCCGCCGCGCGCTCCTCCGCCTCGATCATCGCCACGAAAACGTCTTCCATCGAAGGCTCGATCCTTTCCAGCCGGCGCACGTCGATCCTCGCGTTCTCGAGCGCCATGCGGATGCGCTCTTCGGCCGCCTCGCCGTCGTCCACCGTCACGTGCAAGCCGCCGCCGAACACCGCCACGTCGCCCACTCCCTCCACACCTTCGAGCGCCCGCATGGTGCCCAGTGGGTCCGAGGAATCCAGTTGCAGCAGCGTGTGCGAGGTCAGCCCTTTTCTCAACTCCGCCGGCGGCCCCAGCGCGATCACCCGGCCGCGGTACATCAGCGCCAGCCGATGGCAGTATTCCGCCTCATCCATGTAATGCGTGCTGACAAAGATCGTGTGGCCGGTTTGGGAGAGTTCGCGGATCAGTTCCCAGAACCTGCCGCGCGCGATAGGGTCCACGCCCGAAGTCGGCTCGTCAAGGAAAAGCACCGGCGGATCGTGCAGGATGGCGCAACCGAGCGCCAGCCGCTGCTTAAAACCGCCGGCGAGCTCGCGAGTGGTGGCCGAGCGCTTTTCCGTCAAGCCCGCCATGCGCAGCACGTAATCTTTGCGGGTCGCTCGGATCTCGCGCGGCACGCCGTACATACCGCTGAAGAAATCGATATTCTCTTCCACCCGCAGGTCGTCGTAAAGCGAAAACTTTTGCGACATGTAACCGATGTTGCGCCGGATCTGCTCCGGCTCGGTGGCCACATCGTAGCCGCTCACCCTGCCGCTGCCCGAGGTGGGCGTCAGCAATCCGCATAGCATTCGGATGGTGGTCGATTTCCCCGCCCCGTTCGGTCCCAGGAAGCCGAAGATTTCGCCCCGCGGCACGCGCAGGGAGACATGGTCCACCGCCACGAACGAGCCGAAAGCCTTAACCAGGTTGTCGGTTTCCACCGCCCACTGGCTCATGCCGCCGCCTCCAGTTCGCGGATGGTTTTGACGAATGCGCCTTCCAGAGTCGCCGTCCCCGTGACGCGCTTCATCTCTTCCGGCGGCGCCACGCGGATCAGTTTGCCCTTGTGCATCAAACCCACGCGATTGCAGCGTTCGGCTTCGTCAAGGTAGGCGGTGGTCATGAATATGGTGATGCCGTCTTTCAGAAGCTGGTAGAGAATCGCCCAGAAATCGCGCCGCGAAACCGGGTCCACGCCGTTGGTCGGTTCGTCCAGAAACAGAATGCGCGGCCGGTGCAGCAGCGTGCACATCAACGCCAACTTCTGTTTCATGCCGCCGGAGAGCCGCCCACCCTGCCGGTCGCGGAACGGTTCCATGCGGGTCATGCGCAGCAGTTCCGCCGTCAGCCGGTCGCGCTCGGCGCCGACGATGCCGAACAGGTCGGCGTAGAACACCATGTTCTCTTCCACGGTGAGGTCCACGTACAATCCGAACCGCTGCGCCATGTAACCGATCTGGTCCTTGACGGCCCGCGCCTCGTGCTCCACGTCGTGGCCCGCCACGCGAGCGCTGCCTTCGCTCGGGTCCATCAGCCCGCAGAGCATCCGCAGAGTGGTGGTCTTCCCCGCCCCATCCGGTCCCACCAGGCCGAAAATCTCGCCCTGCGCCACCGCAAGATCCAGATGGTCCACCGCGGTGAGGTTTCCGAAGCGGCGTGTCAGCCCGTGCGTCTCGATGATTGGTTCCATGTCTTCTCAATCCAGCACGATCTCGGCATCCGCCGGCATGTTGGACTTCAGCTCCCGGTGCGGATTTTCCAGCTCGATCTTGATGCGGTAAACGAGCTTCACCCGCTCCTGCTGCGTCTGAATCTGTTTCGGTGTGAATTCCGCCTCCGAGGATATGAACGTCACCCGTCCCCAGTAGACTTTGCCGGGATACGAATCCGTCGTAATCCGGGCCTTGGAGCCCAGCTTCACTTTGCCCAGGTCGGTCTCATTCACGTAGCCGCGCAGCCAAGGATGGTCGATATCCCCTACCGTCACCACCGTGGTTCCGGGGGCCAGTATCTCGCCCACATCCGCCGCCTTCACCAGCACCACGCCATCCACCGGGCATTCCGCGATTGTGTCGGAGAGCTGGTCTTCGATCAACTGCACGCTGGCGCGGGAGCGTTCGGTATCCGCCCGCCGCGTGGCCAGTTCCTGCTCGCGCTGTTTGATCTGGAGCGCGTTAGCTTCCGCCATTTTCAACGCCGCGCGCGCCCGTTCCACCACGCCCTGTTGCGCCACGATCTGCTCTTCGCGCGGGCCCAGCAGCACCAGCGCCTGCCGCTCTTTGGCGGAACGCAGCGCCGCTTCGGCGCTTTCCCAGCGGTTTCGAAATTGATCGTATTGCGCCTTGGAAATATCGTCATCCTTATACAGCGTCTGCGCCCGGTCCCAATCGTTCTTCGCCCGGTCCAGCTCGGATTGCGCCGAGTCCACCACCGCCTTGGCATCGAGTTTTTCCTGTGGCCGCGAGCCGTTCTTCAGCTCGGCCAGGCGCGCTTCGCTCGATGCCAGGTCGGCCTTCTTCTGTTCGATATCGGCCGCCACATTATCCTTCTGCCACTGGAGCGTCGTTTCCGCCTCCGCCAGTTGCGTCATGGAAAACTGCATCCCGGCCGTTTCACGCTGCCGCTGCGCCACCAATTGGTCGCGGTCGAGCCGCGCGATGATCTCGCCTTTCTTCACGGCGTCGCCTTCGTCCACGTTCCGTTCGATCAGCCTTCCCGCCGTCTTGAACGCGATATTTACCTCGGTCAGCTCGATGTTCCCGGACACCACGATCCGGTTCCCGGCCTGCCGGTTCATGCCGCTAAACGTGTACACCGCGGCAGCCGCGACCGCCAGCACCGCCAGTATAGGAATGATCCTTTTTTTCATTCGACCGTACTCCTCACCCTTCCCATGGCCTGCGCCAGGTCGATCTTCGCCACGTTGTAGTTGTAAAGCGCTCCCGTCTGGTTGTCGCGCGCCCGCTCGAGCCGCGTCTGCGCGTCGGTCACTTCCACGCCGGTGGCCACGCCCGCCGAGTAGCGCCGCCGCGCCTGCGCCAGTTCGTTATCCGCCAGTGACAGTCCCTCTTTCGCCACCTTGACCTCGTCTTCGGCGGAGTGCAAGCTATCGAGCGCCAGCCGCACATCCAGCTCAATCTGCTCCTTCAAATCCCGCGTGCGCGCCTGCTCGGACCGGTATTGGGAATCCGATTCCGCGCGCCGCGCATCGCGTCTCCCGCCATCGAATATCGGAAGCTTCACTTCGATTCCGTAGGTGCGCGTGGGGAATGCGTTGCGCAATCCCGTGCCGCTATCCCCGTAATCGCCGAACGCCGCCAGGCTCGGCAGCCGTTCCATTTTGGTCGCGCTGGCCGAGAACCGCGCGGCGGATTCGCGCTGCTGCTGCGCCCGATAATCCGGCCGCTCCTTGAGCGCCAGCAGCTTGGCTTCTTCCAGGGTCACGGCATCCACCGGCACATACCGCAGGCGGTCGGTCAGCTCGATTTCGGTATCGAGGCTGGCCCCCATAACGCGCAGCAGGCGCAGGTGCGCCGCGCGGCGTGCGTTCGCGGCTTCCACCAGCCGCTGCCGGTCGTTTGCCAGTTGCACCTGCGCCCGCGTAATCTCGATGCCCGTCCCGGTTCCGGCGTTCTTCTCGTTGCGCGCCTGGGTGAGCAGCGCGTCGGAGAGCGTCACGTTGGCCTCCGCCGTCTCCACGTCGGCATCCCCCTTCACCGCCGCCACATAAGCTCGAGCCACTTGCGCGGCCACTTGTTCCTCCGTGCCCGCTACGTCCGATTTGGCCGCCGAAACCCCCGTCTTCGACGCTTGGAAACGGCGGATCGAGCTGAAGTCGAAGACGTTCTCCGATGCTGTCACACGCGCATCGATGGTGGTGAACGGCCCCACAATAGTCGGAATGTTGAAACCCGGAATCGGAATCGTGATCAGCTTGTTGAACTGTAATCCTTGCGCCGCCAGGTTCACATTGCGGTTCTCGGCCGCGAAGGCGGATTCCAGGTCCGGCAGCAGCGCCGCCCTCGATTCGACGGACCGCGAGTGGGCTTGTTTCAGGGCCTCCGCCGCCAATTGAATATTGGTGTTTCCCTGGGGCGCGATGGCCATCTCCACCGCCCGCTTCAGACTGAGCGGCAGCCGCGGGCGAGCCACATCGTCGGCCGCCATGGCCGGTATCGCAAGCGCCAGCAACCAACACGCAAGTTTCATCGATTCACCTCTGTCCCCGATGTTTCCGTGGCCGGCGCCCGCAAGCCGCCGCTCAAAAATGCCACCAGCCGCCGCAGGACTTTCCACGCCTCCATGCCCTCCAGACTGGCGTTCGTTTGCGGCTTCGAGCACATCGTGTGCGCCATCGTTCCAATCACGAAGAAGCCGCGCCACTCGAGTTCCACCGGCGAAAGCTCCGGCAATGCACGCGCCAGTGCGCCTGTGAAACGTATGGCTACATGGCGGAAATGCTTTTCCACAATCGCCGGCATTAGCCCCTCGCCCAGCAGCCTGCCCGAGAGCTTCGAAAACCCCGGGTTAACCGCCACCCGGGCTATGGCCGGCGTGAGAAACGCTTCCAGAATCTTCTCCACCGCCACCGGTCCGCCCCCCGCCTCGGCCTCGAATCGCTCCAGCATCTCCAGCCGTTCTCGGTTCACCGGTTCGGCCTTGCGCAGGATGATCTGGTCCAACAATTCCTCTTTCGAACCGAAGTGGTAATGAATCGCCGCAAGGTTAACCCCCGCTGCCGCAATGATTTGGCGTAGAGATGTGGCGCCATACCCCTGTTCCCCGAAAAGCTGTTCGGCGGTATCCAGGATCTTCTGCTTGGTCTCAATCATACTATTGAATCACGTGATTCAATTATACGATTGATCGAATGTAGGTCAAGAGCTATTTCTGGTAGGACGATTGCTTGGTGTTTTTGTGAACTGAAGCGTGCGACTGCACACGCTTTTCGCGATCGGAAGGGGAAACCTCTTATGATCAACTGGTTCGGCCGAGTCTGGTGCAAGACCATGCATAGAGGCGCAATGTGGCCCATTCACGGACAGTACATTTGCCCACGATGCCTACGCAAATATGAGGTGATTTGGGAAGATTTGGCGCCTCAATCCCAAGCTGCCGAACCCCCGACGCGCGAGCCCATCGCCATGCCGTCCCGCGTTCCCATAGTGCAGTAAGCAGCCGCAGCACGGCAAACTGTCGCACTTTGGAACGTGCGGCCGCCAGTACCCCTTCCTCCCCTTGGTACAATTGAACCTTCACACGCATGCTTGATGATTCCATTCGGGAGCTGGTCTCCAGGTCTCTGGAGCGCATTTTCTCCGCACGAACGAGCCAGGATCTGGAAGCGGTTCGCGTAGAAGTCCTGGGACGCAAAGGCACCCTCACGCTGGCGAGCAAGGAGATGGGCAAGCTCGATCCAGCGGCGCGCAAGCGGTTCGGTATCCTGCTCAACGGCGCTAAACAAGAACTCGAAGCTGCCCTGGAAGCTCGCGCCCGGGACTTCGCCTCCCAGGCACTCCGCGCCCGCCTGGAAGCCGAATGGCTCGACCTCACTCTGCCCGCGCCCGGACCCCGCCGCGGCCATCTGCACCCCATCACGCGCATTCAGCGCGAACTGGAAGATTTGTTCCGTTCGCTGGGGTTCGCGGTGCTCGATGGGCCGGAGGTGGAAACCGAATATCACAATTTCGACGCTTTGAACATACCGCCTACGCACCCGGCGCGCGACATGCAGGATACCTTCTGGCTGGAGGGCGGCAATCTGCTCCGCACCCACACCTCTCCCGTACAGGTGCGCGGCATGGAACGGCTCGGGCCGCCGCTGCGCATGATCGCGCCCGGCCGGGCTTTCCGCAACGAGAGCGTGGACGCCTCCCACGAGCACACGTTCTATCAGCTCGAAGGCATGATGATCGATCGCGACGTTTCCGTGGCGCACCTGATTTATTTCATGAAGACACTGCTCGCCGCCATCTTCCAGAGCGAGGTCACGGTGCGCCTGCGTCCCGGCTATTTTCCCTTCGTCGAACCGGGATTCGAACTCGATATTCAGTGCCTGATCTGCGGCGGCACCGGCTGCCCGGTCTGCAAACAGGGCGGCTGGGTGGAGCTCCTGCCCTGCGGCCTGGTGAATCCTAATGTGCTCCGCATGAGCGGCATCGATCCCGAGCAATGGAACGGTTTCGCCTTTGGCCTGGGGCTGACGCGCCTGGTGATGATGCGCTACGCGATCGACGATATCCGCCAGTTGCAGGGCGGCGACTTGAGATTTTTGGAGCAGTTCTAACCTTGAAGTTCTCTTACAACTGGATTCGCGAGCTGGTTGACAGCCTGGACTGCGCCGCCGGTCCACTGGAACGGCTGATCACCATGAAGACTGCCGAATGCGAGGGCATCGAGCCCGCCGGCGCGTTGCTGGAGCATGCCGTCGTGGCCCGCGTGATGGCCGTGGAGCCGATGCCCGGCGGTCACAACGTCAAAGCTTTCGTCGATACCGGCGGAGCCATACGAACCGTCGTGTGCGGCGCGCCCAATTGCCGGCCTGGAGTGGTCTCGGTCTGGGTGCCGGTCGGCGAGAAGACTATCGGCGGAGTCGAAAGCGACGGTATGCTCGCGAGCGGCGCCGAACTCGGCATTAACCGCGATCATGCGGGGATCCTCGAAGTGGATGCGCCCATTGGCCAGCCGCTCCCCGGCTGCCATCCCGACAGCGCCATTGAAATTGACAACAAGTCCATCACTCACCGGCCCGATCTTTGGGGGCATTTTGGGATGGCCCGTGAAGTGGCGGCGATCCTCGGCAGGAAGCTCCGGGATCCCGTGCGCGCCGGCCTGTTGCCCGCGGGGCCTCCCGCCATCAACGTCTCCATCGAAGATTTCGACCTCTGCCCGCGGTACAGCGCGCTGGCGTTCGACAACGTCACCGTGCGCCCATCGCCGCCCTGGCTCCAGTACCGGCTCAGCACCATCGGCCTGAACCCCATCAACAACATCGTCGATATGACGAACTTCATCATGGCCGAGCTGGCGCAGCCCATGCATGCGTTCGATGCCGATCTGCTGCACGGCGGCACCATCTTTGTCCGCCCCGCTAAACCTGGCGAGCATTTTCGCGCCCTGAACGAAGAGGCTTACACGCTCGACTCGAGCAACCTGGTGATTGCCGATGCCGAAGGCGCCATTGCGCTTGCCGGTGTCAGCGGCGGCATGGATAGCGCCATCGGCGAGAACACACGCCGCGTGGTGCTCGAAAGCGCCAACTTTCACCCCGTCTCCGTTCGCAGAACTTCGGCCGCCATCAAGCTGCGCACGGATGCCTCCATGCGCTTCGAAAAGGCGCAGGACCCGGCCACCACCGTGCGCGGCCTGGCGCGCGCCATCGAACTGCTGCGCGAAATCTGCCCCGGCATTCGCGTGGTGGGTGGCGTAGCCGATGCGAAGCGAGACATCCCCGCGCTGCCTCCCATCGAATTGCCGCTCGATTGGCTCGAGCGCAAGCTGGGCCGCTCCATCGCGCCGTCCGAGGTCCGCGCCATTCTCGAACGCCTGGAATTCGGCGTCGCCGAACCACGACGTGGCGTCTTCTCCGTTTCCGTGCCTTCCTGGCGCGCCACCAAAGACATTTCGCTCAAAGACGACCTGGTGGAAGAAGTGGGCCGCATGGTGGGCTACGATTCCATCACGCCCCGAGCCCCTCTGGTGCCCGCCTCCGTGCCGCCCGCCAATCCCGAACGCAGGTTTCAACACGAGGTGCGCAACATCTTCGTGGACCAGGGATTCACAGAGGTCTACAACTACTCCTTCCTCAGTGAAGACGCCGTGCGCGCTTTTGGCTTGGATCCCGCCGCGCACGTGCGCGTTTTGAACCCCATCGCCTCCGACCAGGCCCTGCTGCGCACTTCGCTGCTGCCCGGCATTCTGCGCAACACCATCGAGAACGCCAAACATCGCGACGCGTTTCGCATTTTCGAGATCGGTCTGGAGATTCACAAGCCGTACGAAGGCCTGCCCGATGAAGTCCCGCATCTCGCCGCCGCCATTTACGACCGTTCCGGCGATGGCGCGGCGGGGCTCTACGAACTCGAGCGCGCCGCCGAATGCCTGATGCCCGGCGCCGAGGCGAAGCCGGACGAGTCCGCGCCATACGAACATCCCGCGCGCGCCGCTAGTATTGTTTGGAAGGGCGAGCGTGTGGGCCGGCTCGCGGAGCTCCATCCCACGCTGGTCGAAACCGGCCGCGCCGCGGTGCTCGATCTCGACCTCCGCACCATCGAGGGGTTGAGCGCCGGGGAGATTCGCTACACGCCCATCCGCCGTTATCCTTCTTCGGCTTTCGATCTATCCGTGATCGCCGGCCTGCGCGAGCACGTGAGCGCGTTGCGCGAGAAGGTCGCGTCATTCGCCCCGCCGCTGGTGGAATCGATCGTGTTTGTGCGGCAATACTCCGGTCCGCCTCTCGAAGAGGGCCAAAAGAGCGTATCGTTCCGGCTGACGGCGGGTTCGGCCGAGCGCACGCTTTCTTCCGAAGAAGTCGGCGAGATCCGCGCGCGCATCATTGAAGGCATGCGCAGTCTCGGTTACGAACTGCGGGTGTGAGCACTCGGCGCGGCATGCCGCCGGCTTCGCGATAAGCTCCCGAGGCGATCACCCCCCCCTTTTTTGTACTACCGGTAAGCTTCCCTCAGGTCCGAGGGATGACGTCAAGTACACCGTCTCGCAAATATGGTCTCGTATTCCGGCATGACCGCTCGCTCACGCTCACGGCTCTGATCGGAGCCGCGACCGTTAGGGAGCGGTATGCGGATACGTTAGGGAACTTCTGCGGTAGCGTACTAAGTTAAGCCGTTCCGGCTGCTCTGGCCCGCCCCATTAGGGCGTCCACCAAAGCAGTGCCATTCGGAGCCCCGCGCCCGGTGCAGGCATCCCAGCCAACCTTGGCGGAATAGTGTCCGTTGTTGCCGCTGGTGATGTCGCGGAAGGTCGAGCTGGGAACCTTATACAGCGCCGGCTGCATGAAACCGACGGGACGGCCCAGCCGCTGATTGATAAGCGCGGTGAGACCGGCCCAGAGCGGAGCGACCGCACTGGTCCCGCCGATAACCATGTTCGCGCCGTCCACACGAACTTTGTAACCGGTAACCGGGTCGGCATCGCCCGCTATGTCGGGAACGCCGCGGCCGGCAAAATTGGTTTCCGGCTGTTTGGGTACGTTCGAGGATGCCTGATAGGTCGGAATGGGGAAAATCTTGCTCACTCCCCCGCCCGTGGCGCCCTCATTCTTGGCCAGTTCGTTCCACACCACTTCGCTGGTCACCGCGTCATCCGAGGTGTTGAGGCGGGTCCCGCCGCAGGCCAGCACGGGCGGTAAGCAGGCTGGCAGATCCACATGCAACTTCTTGTCCGCCATACCATCCGTGGCGCCATCGTCCCCGGCGGCGGCTGTAACAGTGACACCCACGCCGGCGGCATCCGTGACCGCCTGTAACATAGCGTCGGCGGATTGCGGCGTCCAGGTATCCTCCGGACCGCCCCAACTGATGGAGATTACGGAGGGCTTGTTTGCCGCGTCATGCACCGCGGTGGTAATGGCATCGTGAAAACCTTGGTCCGTATTGGGGGCGAAGTACACTACGATCCGAGCACCCGGAGCTATCGAGCCGGCAACTTCAATATCCAGCATGACTTCGCCATCGGCGTTCTGATCGGTTCCCGGATTATTGACGCCCTGGTCTACGGAGACCGCGGTTACTACCGGGGGTTTACCGCCAAAATAGGTGTTAAGGTCCGAGGATCGGTAGCCCCCACCCAGCTCGATAATGCCAATCGTCTGTCCGGCTCCCGTTACGCCAGCCGGAAAGTTGTACAAATGTGCAACTTGTGCGGGAGTCAGGGAGGTCGCCGGCTGTGTTGCGTGGATGCGCACGTGTGGTTTGGCAATGGCGCGGTTGTCGAGGCCGAGCACCGCCGTGACGATTCCCTTCAACTCCTCCGGAATCATGATGGACCCCGTGCGGCCTCTGTAAGTACCCCGCGGCGAGTTGTAATAAGCCAAAGTAACTCCGAATGCCCGCTGCATGTTTTCAGCAGTACCGGAGAGTACTACGCTTCGCCTGGCTTGGCTGCTTTCGGTTACCGTGAGACCGAATTCGTGGGCAAAGGCCTCGACAGCTTTGATATCGGCGGGTGCGGCCCCATGGACCGTTCCGTATTCTTCCCGAGTGTGATGGTTGACGGATTGTGGGTCGGAAAATGCAAACGATTCAAGTGCGGCTGCCGGGATTCTACGCCGCAGCACGACCGTTGCATTGACCACTTCGTTGTTGTCGATTGCTCGCGCAACCGATGCTTGCGCCACGGGTTCGCGTTGGCTACCCGGCAAGGCGAGTTTCTTTTCAAATGCCATCGAATATCCTCTTTCTTAAGTGCACCGGGTGGGTTCTAGGAGCAGCGTAGAGCCGAATCGGAAGGAAATCAAGCGGTATTATTCCACATGGTATTTCTTATGACAGCACGCGTACAAGAGGCGGGGAATTTCCCGAAGGTATCCACCCTAACTGCTAATCAGATCCACCTATCTGAAACCCGACTCCAGGCGAATTCCCACTGTGATAACATCGCCTCTTACCGGTCCGGGGCCTCCATGACGCAGGAAAACCAGAAACTGTCGATCCTCGAAAAAGTCGGGTATGCATTCGGCGACGGCGCTTGCAACCTGATCTGGATGTCATTTATATACTTCCAGCTCAATTTCTACACGGATGTGTTTGGACTGGCGGCCAGCGCGCTGGCGACTATGCTGCTGGTCACCCGCACCTGGGACATGTTTTTCGACGTCTTCATCGGCACCATTGCCGACCGCACGCGTACCCGCTGGGGCAAGTTCCGTCCATACCTGCTGTGGATGGCCGTGCCATTTGGGATCATGAGCGTGGCCAGCTTTACGACGCCTTCGTTCAGCCCGTTTGGAAAGCTGATTTACGCCTATGTCACGCTCTCGCTGATGATGGTCGTCTACTCGGCGATCAATGTTCCCTACGCCGCCCTGATGGGCGTGATCTCTCCGGATTCGCAGCAACGGACCAGCTTATCTTCGTGGCGATTTACGTTCGCCTTCCTGGGCGGCCTGACGGTCCAATTCTTTACTCTGCGGCTGGTCGAGTTCTTCGGCAAGGGCAACAAGGCGGTCGGCTATCAATTGACCCTCGGCGTGTACGCCGTGGCCGCGGTGGTGTTGTTCCTGGTAACCTTCGCCACCACCCGTGAGCGCGTTCAGCCGGTTCTCGACCAACAGACCTCGCGGACCCGCGATCTGCGCGATCTCATGGCCAACACCCCGTGGCTCGTCCTATGTACGCTGGGTATCCTGAGCGTCTGTTTCGTCTCGATTCGCGGCGCCGCCATCGTTTACTATTTCAAATACTATCTCGGCAACGTAGGCGGCGCGGCCACGTTCATGGTGGTGGGCTCGATTATGTCGGTGCTGGGCACTTTTCTGATCCAGTACGTGACGCCTCTGACGGGGAGGAAAAACGCCTTCATCGGATGCATGCTGCTGGCCACCGTGGCGCTGGTCCTTTCGTATTGGGTCCGGGCGGATCAACTAGCTCTTCTGTACGGATACAACCTCATTTACTGTGTGCTCACCGGACCCACGTCCGCCCTGCTTTGGGCGATGTTTGCGGATACCGCGGATTACTCGGAATGGCGGACGGGGCGGCGCGCCACCGGGCTGATCTACTCGGCATCGGGGATGTCGAACAAGTTCGGCTGGGTGCTGGGCGGCGCGCTGGCGGCATCGCTGCTGGCTGTTTATGGTTTCCAGGCAAACGTGACCCAGACGGCCGAAGGGCAGCACGGCATCCGCTTGCTGATGGCGATCGCGCCCGCGGCGGGAACTCTTCTGGCCGGTTTGGGGATGTTCTTCTACCCACTGAACGAAGGGTCCATGCAGAAGGTCCAGGCAGAGTTGGCGGCCATGCGCGCAAAGCGCGCCGTTGCGGAGTCGTGAGATGCAGTTTGGATACTTCGACGACATCAACAAGGAATATGTAATTACTCGTCCGGATACCCCCAAGTCATGGAGTAACTATCTGGGCAGCACCGAGTACGGCGCGATCGTCACCAATAACGCCGGTGGATACAGCTTTTATAAATCCGCGGCACAGGGGCGGTTTACGCGGCTGCGATTCAATTCCGTGCCTCTCGACCAGCCGGGACGCTATGTTTATCTGCGCGATCGCCACAGCGGAGATTACTGGTCGGCTTCGTGGCAGCCGGTGGCAAAGCCGCTCGATTTGTATAGGTCCGAGTGCCGCCACGGAACCGCTTACACTATCATCTCTTCGGAATACAGCGGTATCCGCGCGGAAACCACTTACTTCGTTCCGCTTGGCAGGGTGTTCGAATGCTGGCGCGTGCGCCTCACGAACTTGAGCGGCAGTCCTCGCAATCTGAGCGCCTTCACGTACGTCGAATACGCGGGAAACTGGAACGCCTACGACGATCTGATCAACCTGCAATATGCGCAGCACATTGTAAAGATGTCCGTCGAGGACAGCATCATCGATCACGGCACCAACGTCAACATTCCCGCCATGCCCGATAACTTCGAAGAGAAGGACCAGGGCCGTCACACCTTTCTGGCGCTGGTAGGTTCCGAGGTTTCAGGTTATGACACGGACCGGACGGCGTTCCTCGGCACTTATGGGAGTTATTCCAAGCCGGCAGCGGTGGAGCGCGGCGAATGTTCGAACTCGTTGGCCGCCGGCGATAACGGGTGCGGCGTGCTCCAGACCCATATCCACCTGGAGCCTGGCGAACAGCGCGAGTTTCTGGTGTTGATGGGGATCGGCGGAGCGGGTGACGAAGGCCGACGCGCCGCCGCCGAATTCCGCAACCCAGACAAGGTCGCGCGGGAATTGGCGCGTCTCAAGGATTACTGGCACGCGCGCCTGGCCGGGCTCAAAGTGGATATGCCCGATGCCGAAGTCAACAGCATGCTGAACATGTGGAGCCCGTTCAACTGCCTGATGACCTACGCATGGTCGCGTGCCGCCAGCCTGATTTATGCCGGCGAGCGGGATGGCCTGGGGTTTCGGGACACGGTGCAGGATATGCTCGGCGTAGTGCATGCCATCCCCGCGGAGGCAGTCGGGCGGTTGGAGTTGATGATCACCGGCCAGGTCGCAACCGGCGGCGCCATGCCGGTAATCAAGCAGTTCGCGCATCGCCCGGGTTCGGAGCGGCCTCCGCGTGAGGACGAGTACCGCTCCGACGATGGCCTGTGGCTCTTCAACGCCATCCCCGCCTATGTCAAAGAGACCGGCGATCGGTCCTTCTTCTCCAAGGTTCTTCCCTACGCCGACCAAGGCGAGGACACCGTGCTGGGCCACATGAAGCGGGCCATCCTCTTCAGTCTGAACCGTTGCGGCGCGCATGGCCTGCCGTGCGGCTTGTCCGCCGATTGGAACGACTGCATTCGCCTGGGCGCCCGGGGCGAATCCGTATTCGTGGCCTTCCAGCTTCGCTACGCGCTGGCGGTGTATCTGGAGGTGTGCGGGCTGATGGCGGCCAAAGACGAAGCGGAGTGGGCGCGAGACAATCTGGAAACGCTCGATCGCAATTTGCGGGAGCACGCATGGGATGGCGAGTGGTATCTGCGGGCGTATCGCGAGGATGGTTTCCGCTTCGGGTCGCGCTCGAGCCGCGAGGGTCAGATCTTTTTGAATCCGCAATCGTGGGCCATCTTGAGCGGGCATGCCGATGCGGGCCGCGCCGCGCAGGCGATGCAGGCGGTGCGCGAGCGCCTGGCGACCGAATACGGCCTGATGATTTGCGATCCGCCGTATGTCGAGACCGATTACAACGTGATGCGGGCGGCCTTGTTCAATCCGGGGATGAAGGAAAACGGCAGCATCTTCACGCATACCCAGGGCTGGGCCCTAATTGCCGAAGCCATGCTGGGCCACGGCGATCTCGCCTGGCAGTACTTCCGCGCCACCATGCCGAGCGCCTGGAATTCGCGCGCCGAGATCCGCGAGATCGAGCCCTACGTATATTGCCAGTTCACCCACAGCAAGTACAGCCCGCGTTTCGGCGCATCGCGGGTGCCATGGCTGAGCGGTTCGGCGGCGTGGTCGTTCTTCACGGCGATCGAATACCTGCTGGGCCTGCGGCCGGAGTATGGCGGCTTGCGCATCGACCCGTGCATTCCCGCTGCCTGGAAAGGGTTCACGTTGACACGGGTCTTTCGAGGAAAGCAGGTGCGGGTCGAGGTTCAAAACCCGGCCGGCGTGCAGAAGGGCGTGCGGCAGTTGGTGGTGAACGGCGAAGTGCTGGAAGGGAACTTCATACCGGCCGAAAAACTTGCCGCTGAAAACCACGTGGCCGCGGAGATGGGGTGAGGGGCGCGGGTCCCCCGGTTCCGTTGACGGCGGGTAGCCCGGCGTTTTACGCTGGAATGGATATCGAGCTTCCCTCCGGGCTGGCGTAGCTCAGTTGGTAGAGCATCTGATTTGTAATCAGATGGTCGGGGGTTCAAGTCCCTCCGCCAGCTCCAATTCGGCTGTGTTCCCCGAGATCTCATGGTACCCTATTAGCGTTGGTTAAATCACCTATTCCAGCCAATTCCCGTTGTTTTTCCGTTGGAAATGGCGTAACCTGCGCTTAGGTACAAACAAAAAGGAAGCGAATGTCGCCTACTATATCAACCACTGTCGGTTTCTCCAACTGGTCTCCGAACCTGACGCCTGGCCCAGAGTGGCGCTCGTTTGAGCAGTTTCGGCTAGGTGGCGCCGCCGCTCTGGAAACGATCCCTACAGGCTCAGTTGCAGTTCTGCACGTCAAGAGCAGTACTTTCAATATCTTGCGTAGTGAAGACTTCCAGAAGCTCATCGGTTTGGCGTCAGAGGTCCATCGTCTCAAAGAGGGCATCACGCTAATGCTGACGGCCGCGAAGATTGTCGGGAAATATCCGAACGATCCCGACGGGATCGAGATGCTGTATAAATCGGCTTCGCTACTTAGAGAATCGAGTATGCTTCCGGAGAGGGGCGGGCACGACGCATTCCACATCACCGACGACGAACGCAAAGAGCACGGGCAACAAGATGACGACGTGAAAGCATCTGAAATCCGCCGTCCTATCCTGTGAGCGACAGCCAAATTCGTACGCTAGTGTAGCGTCCACGAAATAACTGGACAATCGATTCTGGATTCATCCGCGTTCATCGGCGTTCATCGGCGGCCAATAATAATCTTGAGCGTCTTGGTAGAAAGCGGCGCTTTATTATGATCGGCCGCTGATGAACACCGATGAACGCGGATACTTCGATCCCAGTGAAACACACCCTTTGGCCGGTTAGCCACCTTCTCGTCTGTCCAGCTATTTCCTGGACAGAGCACTAGCCGAACTCGAAGAAAAGCTCCGTTTTTTGTCTAACAACGAAGACGCCCTGAACGCTGTGAAGCAGTTTTCCGCTGGTTTGAAGAGCACGCGCGAGCGGCTTGGGGTCTTCAACGCGTCGGGCATTCGTGCGCTCGCCCATCTCCTCGGAAACGACGAAGCTGTTGGGATTCACCGAACCCGACGATGACTTCACGCTCTTGCAGGGTGACATCGTATCCACCGAGTCAGCGTACTTCCTTGGTGAACGCGTCGTTAACTCACCGAAGTACGTGCTCCTCAGTTGTTCGTGCGATCTTGTCCCGGGTCGTCGCGATTATGCGGCCCTGCTTCGCATTAAAGAAATTCGAGAGGGCGAGCCGGACGTCGGGGCGAAGCTCAATCTGCTTCTCAAATTCATGCGAACCGATTCCATGTACTTGCCGGTGCTGCCATCCGATCGGCCCGACCTTCTTTGCAATGCCATTCGCTTTGACGGGATCTGTCAGGTCCGCACGCGTGATTTGGCACTTGCGAATCGAATTGCATCGCTGACGCTGGTGGGGTGGCGAATTTTCGCGTCGTTCTCTCGAATGGTTGTCGCTCGCGCGAACCCGCGGGAATGTGAGATGCGGGCGGCACTTGAACAGAACTTGTTCACCGGTCAGGAATAGCCGTCACTTTGCCGTGGGACTGGGCGAGTTATAGCCGGGCATCAAGCCCTGGACCTGCAGGCAGCGCGGTGATATCCTCTTCCTGGCGTGACTAATCCGGCCTGCCGTGGTGGTGGAATCCGTCGCAGAACGCTGCTGAGCGCCCTTGGGGCGGCGATTGCGCTGCCGCCACTTTCCAGAATCGCGTGGGGTCAGGGCAACGCGCCCGCGAATGCTTACGGCTCGGGTTCCTTTGGCGAGTGGATCGACGATGAGGCCGGCCTGCCGGCATTTCGCTATACCTGTGACCAGACGAACGATCCGCGTGCCGTCACGAACGTCGTGACCCCAGGTATCTTGATGCCGGCCGAGCACGTGCACCAGGTAGGCAACGACCGGCTGGTGGCTGTGGTTTCCAACTACGGACACGTGCAGGTGCGGCAGGATGAAGGCGGCCCGAAGTTTTTGAACGCCTACTCGCCGGATAGAAACCAGTACAGCGGCTTTGGCTGGCTGGCCGGCGATAGCGAACTCCTGGGCACGTGGTATCCGGGCAACGCCGTGAGCTTCGATCGAATCTTCGGGATCGGTTATTTCCGGAAGACTGTCACCGGCAACTTCTATTCTGTCGACCAGGTAATCGTGGCGCCATTCGGCGATGACCCGGTTCTGTTCTCGCAGGTGACGATCTCCAACAACAGCGCCACGGCGGCGAGTTTGCGTTGGGTCGAGTATTGGGGATGCCACCCGTATCAGTTCTCGTATCGGTCCAATCTGGAAGCATTCGACGACAATGCGGAAACCGCCGCTTTGCGGTACGCATTCGGCGATCGATTCGCACACCGTTTCGAGCTTCTGCCGGACGGCGCCGGTCTGCTGGAGACCAAGCAGTTCCTGGGCCGGACCGCGAGCGAGGAGGCACTGTGGCAGGCCGCGGTCAGCTACTGGGCCACTCACCCGAGTCCCTGGAACTCGCCGATTCTGGACGGTGTGCCGGGGAGTTCGTTCGAGGATCTCAATCCTCCTTCCACGTTTCTAGCCTCGCTGGACGCGCCGGCCGACGCGGTGACCACAAACGGCACGGCGCTCTTCTCGAATCTCGGCATACCGTTGGATGGCGACGTCGGCTCGACGGGCAACACGAGCTGCCTTGCGCTGGAACGCACACTCACGCTCGACGCCGGCGAGCGACGCACGCTGTATTTCCTGTACGGCTACTTACCCGAGGGGGCGGACGTCCACGAACTGATCGGCAGCTATCAAGGCCGGGCGGCGACTGTCTGGACCGACTCCTCCACAGCGTGGAACAACAGCGGAATGAGATTCGAGACGGCGGCCGAACCCTGGGCGGCTCGGGAAACCATCTGGAACTACTATTACGTCCGCAGCGCGCTTACTTACGACGCGTTCTTCAACCAGCACATACTCTCGCAGGGCGGCTATTACCAATACGTGACGGGTTTCCAGGGCGCGGCTCGAGATCCGCTGCAACATTCCCTGCCTCTCCTGTTCAGCGATCCCCAGCTCATGAAGGAGGTGCTCCTCTACACGCTGAAGGAGGTGCGGGCGGATGGCTCCATTCCGTACGCCATCGT